>MDTE01034703.1_pt1 | contig 29684 bp, 25 predicted proteins | sample 811231 | NCBI WGS metagenome assembly MDTE01 (sample SAMN05326651, study PRJNA326480) | marine metagenome | isolation source: seawater | place: Indian Ocean: Red Sea | collected 2010 | reverse complement strand
GACTCGAACTCTCATGGACTAGGTCCACACGGCCCTCAACCGTGCCTGTCTACCAATTTCAGCATGGCCGCAATATAATATGCCCCACATTAAATCAATGACAATTAGGTTTCAAATTGATAAATTTTGTTATGGAATTTAGTCAAGAAGTTAAAAAAACTACTGATCCAATTTATCAAAAAATATCTAAGGTCATGCCTGAGATTGAATGGTCAGTGCATGCGCCTTACATACATAAAATAAATAAATTAAAAAAAAAGAAGAATGCTGTAATTCTTGCTCATAATTACCAAACACCAGAAATTTATCATGGCATTGCAGATTTTTCAGCAGATTCATTAGCGCTTGCAATAGAAGCTTCAAAAACTTCAGCAGACATAATTGTAATGGCAGGAGTACATTTTATGGCAGAAACTGCAAAATTGATGAATCCAAATAAAAAAGTTTTATTGCCTGATATGAATGCCGGATGTTCTCTTTCATCATCAATTACTGGGAAAGATGTAAGACTATTAAAAGAAAAATATCCTGGAGTTCCTGTAGTTTCTTATGTCAATACTTCCGCAGATGTAAAAGCAGAAACAGATGTTTGTTGTACTTCAGCTAATGCAATTAAAATTGTAAAATCACTAAATGTTAAAAAAGTAATTTTTTTACCAGATGACTATCTTGCGAAATATGTTGCTTCTCAAACTGATGTTGAGATAATTTCTTGGAAAGGAATTTGTATAGTTCATGATCAATTTAATGAAAATGAAATAAATAACATTAGAAAAAATAACCCAGGAATTAAAATAATAGCACACCCAGAATGTCCTCCTGAGGTAATTAAAGCTAGTGATTTTGCTGGTTCAACTTCTGGAATGATTAATTATGTCAAAGATAATCAACCAAAAAAAGTTATGATGGTCACTGAATGTTCAATGAGTGATAATATACAAGTAGAAAATCCTAATGTAGAATTCATTAGACCATGCAATCTTTGTCCTCATATGAAAAAAATTACATTACCCAAAATATTAAATTGCTTAGAAAATGAAACTGGTGAAATAATTATGAGCCAGGAAACAATTAATAAAGCTAGATTGTCGGTAGAAAAAATGGTTTCTATCGGTAGATAATCTTTTGTGCCAAAAATTAAACTAAGTAAAAATTTTATAAAGAATACTGTTAAGCTAGCCCTTAATGAAGATCTTTATCCATCTGGAGATATAACATCAAACCTAATTCAAAATAATAAAATTATTAAAATAAACTTAATATCAAATCAGAATGCTATTATTGGTGGTCTATTATTTGCAAAACATGTTTTTTCATTAATTGATAAAAAAATTAAATTCATTGTAAAAAAGAAAGATGGTTCACAAGTTAAAAAAGGATCTTTAATTGCTACAATAAAAGGTAGAACAAAAAATATACTTATCGGAGAGAGAGTAGCTTTAAATTTTTTATCTCATATCTCTGGTATAGCAACTAAAACAAATCAATTTGTAAAAATAATTGGTAAAAAATGCAAAGTTTGTTGTACACGTAAAACAATTCCAAACTTAAGAGTTATTCAAAAATATGCAGTTAAATTAGGTGGAGGTACTAATCACAGATTTAATTTAAGTGATGAATTTTTAATTAAAGATAATCATATTGCTAGTTCAGATATAAAAAAATTAGTCTTATCAGCTATTAAAAATAAAAAAGGAAGAAAAATTACCGTTGAAGTTGACAGTTTAAAACAACTTAAAACTATTATGGGTTTAAAATTTAACACTGTCTTATTTGATAATATGAATATCAAAAATTTAAAAGCAGGTGTTAAAATTGCAAAGAAATATTACGAAACAGAAGCTTCTGGAAATATTAATCTTAAAAATGTAAAATCAGTTGCTGCTACTGGTGTTGATAGAATTTCAATTGGTAGGATCACACATAGTGCTCCAGCTATAGATTTCAAATTAGAAATTTAATTAACAAATTTTGATAGATCCGGTTTAAAATAATTTGGTCCTTTCATAACTTTGCCAGATTCATTATAAATAGGCTTGCCATTCTCGTCTAATTTACTCATATTTGAATTTTGAACTTCATCAAAACATTTATCTAAATTAATTCCAAATGCATGTCCTGCTCCATATGTAACATAAAGAATATCAGTAAGTGCATCAGCGACCTCCAATAAGTCTTTATTTTTCATAGCTTCTATTAGTTCATTTAGCTCTTCTCTAATCAAATCAATCCTAAGTTTATTGATTTTGTCCGTACTAAAAGAAGGTTTATCTTTAACATCTTGACCAAAAGTTTTCATAAAAATTCCAACATTACTAAAATTTGACATATTGCTCCTGTAAGTTTTATAAAATTAATGTATATTTATAATAATTTAATAACTACTTGTTAATCAATGAAATTAAGAAAAGAATTTGATAGTATAGGCTCAATCAATGTTCCAAATGATAAATATTGGGGTGCCTCAACGCAGAGATCAAAAAAATATTTTGATATTGGAGAATTTTTAATTAGGCCAGTTATAATTAAATCTATTGCTATAATCAAAAAAGCTGCTGCAATAGTTCACGGTAAGGAGAAACAAATTTTGCCCAATATTTCAAAAGCAATTATTAAGGCTTCAAATGAAGTAATATCTGGAAAATTAAATGATCATTTTCCACTTAAAGTTTGGCAAACAGGTTCTGGCACACAAACAAATATGAATGTGAATGAAGTAATAGCTAATAGAGCTATTGAAATTTTAGGAGGAAAAAAAGGTACTAAAAAACCTGTTCATCCTAATGACCACGTAAATAAATCTCAGTCTACAAATGATGTTTTTCCAACTGCAATGCATATTGCTATTGTTTTAGAAACAAAAAAAAAACTTTTACCTTCACTTGAATTATTAAATAAAGAATTAAAAAAAAAAGTTTCAAAATTTAAGAATATAGTTAAAGTTGGAAGAACTCATTTACAAGATGCTACCCCTCTATCTTTAGGACAGGAATTTTCAGGATATCAATCTCAACTAGAAGATTGTATTCTAAGAATTAAAGATGCTTTAAATGAAATTTATTATTTGGCTCAAGGAGGTACTGCAGTAGGTACTGGGATCAATAGTAAAAAAGGTTTTGATAAAAAAATAATAAACCAAATCAAGAAAATTACAAAATTTCCATTCAAACCAACAAAAAATAAATTTGCAGCTTTAGCTGCTCACGATCAAATAGTTAACTTTTCTGGTACTTTAAATACAACAGCTGTTTCTCTAATGAAAATTGCAAACGATATTAGATTCTTAGGATCTGGTCCAAGAGCTGGATATGGTGAAATTATTTTACCTGCTAATGAACCTGGATCATCAATCATGCCAGGTAAAGTAAATCCAACTCAATCTGAAGCAGTGACAATGGTTTGTATAAAAGTCATCGGTAATCATAACAGTATTACAATGGCTGGTTCACACGGACATTTTGAATTAAATGTTTTTAAACCTTTAATTGCTCATAATATTTTACAATCTATAGATTTGCTTGCTGATAGTATTAAAAACTTTTCTTTATATTGCATTAAAGGAATAAAAGCTGACAAAACTAAGATAAAGAAATATTTAGATAACTCTTTAATGTTAGTAACAGCATTGGCTCCTCACATTGGGTATGATAATGCAGCAAAAATAGCTAAATCTGCCTTGAAAAATAATTCAACATTAAAAGTTGAAGCTTTAAAAACTGGTTTAATAAATGAAAAAGACTACGATAAAATAGTAGACCCAAGAAAAATGATTTATCCTTCTTGATAATATTTAAAAAAACTCTTAACAAAATTTCTAAAAGTTACTTTATTAAAAAAATTATTTTTTTGTGAATTAAAAATATTTATAAAATCATTAATTTCATTATTAGAATCATTATTGATTTTAGTATTAATTAATTGAATCTTTCTTTTATTCAAGTTTATAATAAATTCAAATTTTATCTTTTTAACTTCATGTCTATATTCATTTTTGATTTGATAATAATTATAAAATTTATCTAAATTTATAAAGTCAAAAACAATAGAACCAATTAAATTAATATTATTATCTTCATTTAATAACTGAGTATCAACAATTTTGATTAAAACAGAGTCATTCCAAATAGCGCTCGAATTATCTAAATAAACATTTCCTTCTTCAAAAATAGTTTTTAAATGAATTTTTTCTATATAATTAATACTTTTAATTTTTTCTAAATTTATATTTATATCAGCATTTATATTTTGATTACTATATATTTCTGAATCAATAAAATTCATAAAAATAGAATCTTCTTTTATTAATTTTTTTAAATCTAATTCATTAAAATTAAAATCTAATGAAAAATAAAAAGGTTTTATATCTATATCACCTTTAAATTTATCGTCTTCAGATTTAATTAATAAAGAATTCTTATTCTTATTATATTTAAAAGTATTAATATTATTTATAATTTGAATATTTAATACTCCTTCAAAATCTTTATTTTCATATTGTAAAAAATTTTTAATTTCAAATCTCATATCTTTTGACTTTAAATTAAATGATAAAAATTTTTTTTCAGAATTATTGCTTAAATAAAAATTGAACGGTAAATTAAAAATTTTATAATTTGCAATTAATTGATTTTTATCTTCTAAATCATAAAAAAAATTCAAATCATTTAGATCAACTAAAAAAATAACATCGTCAGAAATATCTTTATAAAAAATAATACTATCTTCAAAAATAATATTGTGGTCACTTATGTTTGTATTTAAAATATTTTTAAAAAAAGTTAAATTATTTTTATTAATATTAAATTCGTTATTTTTAAAAAGTATATCTTTGACCTTTAATTCATCAAATTTAAAAAAATTATTTACCGAAATATAAATTTTAGTATTTTTTGAGTTAATTAACAATTTCTCATCTTGAAAAATATTTAAATTATTTGCATAAAAATGTGGCCTTGGAAAAAGCGCATAGGAAATATTATCTACAAAATTAACTTTTAAATTGTATTCATCTATTATTTGATTTTCTAATTTTAGTTTAACTGAATTTTTATCATAAAAAGTAGGTATTAAAAAATAGCTTGAAAATGAAATAATTAATAAGCCGAAACATAAAAAAACTATGTTATTAATCTTTTTTAATCTTGAGTTTTTCTTTTTATATTCTTTTATAAAATTACTTATATTATTAAAAAAACTTTCTATTAATTTATTTATTGATAATAGTAATTTGTTAAAGCTTTTTTTTGTAATATTTATATTTAACATTTGTGCAAATTTATAAATTAATAATTTAAATGGTAAACTCTGATTATCTAAAAAATTTAAATGAGGCTCAAAAAGAAGCTGTAATGTATCTAGATGGCCCTCTTTTAATAGTTGCGGGCGCTGGTTCTGGAAAAACCAAAGTTTTGACCTCTAGAATTGCTAATATTATTAAAAAAAAAAAGGCGTTTCCCAATCAAATTTTAGCTGTAACTTTTACTAATAAAGCTGCTAAAGAAATGCAAAATAGAGTTAGTAAAATTTTGGGCTCAACTGCCGTAGGACTTTCTTGGCTTGGAACATTTCATTCTATTTGTGCAAAACTGCTTAGAAAACATGCCACAGCAGCAAACCTAAATTCAAACTTTACAATTATAGATGCTGATGACCAAATAAGACTTATAAAAAATATTTGTAAAGGTGAAAATATTGATATCAAAGAATTATCACCAAGATTTATATTAACAGTTATAGATCGTTGGAAAAATAAAGGATATTATCCTTCTCAAGTTATTATTAATAAGAAAGACATATATGAGAAGACAATACTTCCTCTATATAAAATCTATCAACAAAAATTAATAGATTTAAATTCATGCGATTTTGGTGATCTTATTTTACATACAGTAAAAATTCTAGGACATAATTCAGATATACGAGAAATTTATTCTAAAAACTTTAAATATATTCTTGTAGATGAATATCAAGATACCAATTTTATTCAAAGTAAATGGCTCAATTTATTATCTGAAAAAAACAAAAATATTTGCTGTGTAGGAGACGATGACCAATCAATTTATAGTTGGAGAGGTGCTGAAATTAAAAATTTTTTAGAATTTGATAAATTATATAAAAATACAAAGATAATCAGACTTGAACAAAATTATCGTTCTTCTCAAAATATTTTATCAGTTGCTTCTAGTCTTATAACAAATAATCAAAATAGAGTCGGAAAAACTTTAATCTCAACTATGGATGAAGGAGATTTGGTTAAACTAAACTGTTTTAAAAATGGTAAGGATGAAGCAATTGCTATTTCAGATGAAATAGAAAAAAAAATTAAAAAAGAAATTTCTTATAACAATATAGCTATTCTGGTAAGAGCTATTTTTCAAACAAGAGAATTTGAAGAAAGATTCCTTAAAATAGGAATGCCATATAGAATTTTGGGTGGAACTAAATTTTATGAAAGAACAGAAATTAAAGATTGTATTGCTTACTTAAGACTAATTCATCAAGAAAAAGATGATTTAGCTTATGAAAGAATTGTGAACAATCCAAAAAGATCTATAGGAGATAATACACTTAAAAACATCCATGAATTTGGAAAAAAAAATAATCTAAATTTAGAAAGAGCTTCTTTAAAAATGCTTCAAGAAAATTTAATTAAACCAAAAGCTAAAGTAGGGCTTGGAATATTTCTTAATTCTTTGAGTAAATGGAGATACGATTTAGAGGTTAAAAAATCAAATCACGTAAAATTATTACAAACTGTCTTAGATGAGTCTGGATATTCTGCAATGTTAAAAAATAAAAAAGATTTAGATAATGAAAATAGATTAGAAAATATAAAAGAATTACTAAGTGCTATGAAAGAATTCGATAACTTAGAAAGTTTTTTAGAGCATGTCTCTCTTGCAACTTCAATAGATCAAGAATGGGATGGGGAAAAAATTAATATGATGACAATGCATGCTTCAAAAGGATTAGAGTTTGATGTGGTTTTTTTACCGGGATGGGAAGAAGGGTTATTCCCACATCAAAAATCAATTGAAGAAAAAGGACAAAATGGTCTCGAAGAGGAAAGACGTTTAGCTTATGTTGGAATTACTAGAGCAAAGAAAAAAGTTATCATATCTTTCTCAATGAACAGATTTTATCAAGGAGATTGGATAGATAGTATGGCCTCTAGATTTATTGAAGAGTTACCAAAAAAATACTTAGAAAAAAATACTTTTTTTGATGAAGAAACTAATGATAAAGATGATTTTGATTTTAATCAAGATTTTGAAATTAAAGAAGAAACTAGAAGTCCTGGCTGGATAAGATATCAGAAAAGAATAAAATGAATAAAAAAATTCAAATTTTAAGAAGTAAATTTAAAAAATATAATATTGATGGATATATTATTCCTAAAAATGATGATTATTTTACTGAATATTCAAAAATTAACCGATTAAAAATTATATCAAATTTTAGTGGTTCTGCAGGTCTTGCTATAATCTTAAAAAAGAAAAATTATTTATTTACTGATGGAAGATATACAATTCAAAGTCAAATAGAGGCGGGAAAAAATTTCAAAATCATAAATTTAGCAAATATAGTTAATTGTAATTTATTTAAAAATCTTACTTTAGGAATTGACCCAAAACTTTTTACATTTTGGCAAATTAAAAATTTTTTTTTAAAATATAACAAAGTTAAATACATAAATAAAAACTTGATTGATGAAATTGAGAAACAAAAAGTTAATGATTCATTTGAATTCTTTTCACTAAAAAAAAATATAGTTGGAGAAAGTGTTAATTCTAAATTGAACAAAATCTCCAAATATTTAAAAAAAAATAAATCAGATTATATATTTATAAGTGCTCCTGAAAACGTTGCTTGGATTTTAAATATTAGAGGTAAGGACGGACCAAATAGTCCTGTTCCAAATTCTAGATTAATAATAAGTAAAACAAAAAAAATATTTTTAATCAGTAAAATAAAAAAATGTAAAAAACTTTTTAGAAAAAAAATTATTTCCTCTAAAGAATTTATAGATATTAAAGAATTTACAAAAAAAATTTTAACACTAAAAGGTAAAAACTTTATAATAGATAATAATTCCTGTTCAATTTTTTTTGAAAATATAATTAAATCTAAATTTAAAATCATAAAAAAAGAAGATCCAACTTATTTTTTAAAAGCAATTAAAAATAAAACTGAAATTAATAATATGATTAAAACACACATTTTAGACGGTGTAGCTTTAACAAAATTTATTTATTGGATAAAAAATATTAATAAAAAAAAAATTACAGAAGTGGATGCACAAAATAAATTAGAAAAATTTAGAAAGATGAATAAAAACTTTCTATATCCTAGTTTTAATACTATTGCTGGTTCGGGAAAAAATGGAGCTATTGTTCATTACCGTGCTAAAAAAAAGAATTGTAGAATTATAAAAAATAAAGATATTTTTTTATGTGACTCTGGAGGTCAATATAAATATGGTACAACGGATGTAACTAGAACAATTTGTTTTTCTAATCAGAGTCAATATATTAAAAATATTTTTACAAAAGTTTTAAAAGGTCATATTGCTGTTGCCACTACTAATTTAAAAAAAGATAATATTGGTAAAAAAATTGATATAAGAGCCAGAAAATTTCTTAAAGAAAATAATTTAGATTATGCCCATGGAACTGGACATGGAGTAGGTTTTTTTCTTAATGTTCATGAAGGTCCCCAGTCCATCTCAAAAGGAAATAAAGTCAAAATAAAAGAAGGTATGATTTTGAGTAATGAGCCGGGATATTATAAAAAAAACAATTTTGGGATTAGAATTGAAAATTTAGTTTATGTTAAAAAATCAAACAATAGAATTTTTTTTGAAAATTTAACTTTAGCTCCTATTGAGACTGATTTAGTAAACTTTAAACTTTTAACATCTTCAGAAAAAAACTACTTATTTAAATATCATTTAAATGTATATTCAAATATTTCTAAATATTTAAAATTAAAAGAAAAAAAATGGTTAGCTAGTTTTATTTAGCATTTTTAAAAATTGATCCTGGTCTATAATTTTAATTTTAAACTCTTTTGCATTTTTAATCTTTCTTTTAGTGGGTTTATCTCCAACGATTAAATAATTTAATTTTTTTGATACACTGCTTACAGTAGTGCCAGAATTCTCTTCTATTAAAGATTTAATTTCTGCTCTACTAATTCCATTTAGTTTTCCTGTAACCAAAAAGGTTTTATCTTTTAATAAACCATTTTTAATTTCAGCTACTGCATTATCAATAATTAAAATTTTTGCTAATTCATTTAAAATTTTTAAATTTGTTTCATTAGAAAAAAAATTTTTTATTGAATTAACTTGAGTTTCTCCGATACCATCAATATTTATCAAATCATTATAATTATTATCTTTAGATAAATCTTTAAATTTTAAGAATGTTACAAAATACTTTGATAAAAGTTTAGCATTCTCTAGTCCTATATGTCTAATTCCTAATGAATAGATAAATCTTTCTAAAGAAATTTTTTTTTTGACATTGATAGAATATTTTAAATTTTTAACAGACAAATTCCCCCAACCTTCTAATTTTTCAATTTTTTTGTAATCTAGTTTAAAGATATCTTGAGGATATTTAATTAAATTTAATTTCCAAAAATTTTCTACAATTTTTTTTCCAAATCCATCTATATTAAAGGCTTCTTTTGATACAAAGTGTTTTAATTTTTCAATAGAAATCTTTTCACAATAATATCCTTCACTTGAACATCTTCTAACAGCATCATTTTTTTTTGTGATTAAATTAAATTCTTTAATAGTTTTTGACCCACAGGAAGGACATTTATTTGGAAAAATAAATTTTGAATTTTTTTTTGGTCTTTTTTTTAAATCAACAGAAAGAATATGAGGTATCACATCTCCAGCTCTCTCAACAGTAACTGTATCTCCAATTCTAATATCTTTTCGATTTATTTCGTCTTCATTATGCAATGAAGCATTTGATACCAATCCCCCGCCAATATTAATTGGTTTAATTTTTGCCACAGGTGTTAAAGCTCCAGTTCTTCCAACTTGAATATCTATATCTAAAATTTTAGAAATTGCTTTATTTGAAGAAAACTTATGAGCTATAGCCCATCTTGGTGAATTAGCAACATAACCTAATCTCTTTTGTAGAGTAAAATCATTTATCTTGTAAACAATACCATCTATATCAAAATTTAAATCTGCTCTTTGTTTCTCTACCTCATAATAATTTTTAATTAAATTTTTTACTCCAGTAATTAATTTATTCAATGGATTGGTTTTAAATCCCCATTCACCTAATTTTTTAAGATATTCGAATTGATTATTTATCTTTAAACCTTTTTCAAAACCAAAGGTATAAGCAATAAATTTTAAAGGTATCTTTTTAGTATCTTTTGGATTTTTTTGTCTCAAAGAACCTGAGGCTGCATTTCTTGGGTTTGCGAATTTATCTTTTAAATTATCAAAATCACTATTTTGTATAAAAACTTCTCCTCTAATATCAATCTCTTCAGGAAAATCTTTTGATAAAATAACTTTAGGAATATCTTTTATTGTAGCAAGATTTGAGGTTATGTCCTCTCCTTCTTTGCCATCACCTCTAGACAATCCACTTATTAATTTTCCATTTTTATAAGATAAAGATGCTGAAATGCCATCTATTTTTGGTTCTGCAGTATAAGATATATTTAAATCATTATTTCGAGAAAGAAAATTAAGTATTTTTTTTTCAAAATTTAAAAGATCTCCTTCACTAAAAGCATTCGCTAAAGATAACATGGGAATTCTATGTAATGCTTTTTTAAAATTTTTTGAAGGTTTGTAACCAATTCCTATTGTAGGTGAATCTTTTGATTTTAAGTATGTATATTTTTTTTCTAAATTTATAATATTTTTTTTAAGCTCATCATATTCTGAATCGGTAATTTCAGAATTATTATCATTATAATATCTTCTATTATAATAAGTTATTAATTTGATTTTTTTTTTATATTCTTTTTTAATTAAATTTCTTTTCATATTAATCAAAAAAATTTTTAAATTTTTCTAAAACCCCAGTTTTATCTTTAATTGGCTTTTGTATTTGAGATGAATAGTTTCGATTAAATACTTTATAAGATTTTTTATACCATTCACCAGATAAATAATTATACCCTAGAACATTTGCGTATTTTTGTGACTCTTCAATTAAACCCAGTTTGTAATTTATTTCAACCAATCGATGCAGGGCTTCTTCTACAAAAATTGTTTGATCATATTTTTCAATTACTGTCTTAAATCGATTTATCGCTGCAATCCATTTACCTTTTTTAATATAATGTCTTCCTATATACATTTCTTTTGAAGCTAAAATATCTTCAATTAGGTCTAATTTAAACTTTGAGTCTAAAGCAAAATCTGTGTTTGGATATTTTTCAACAAGAAAATTAAATTTTTCTCTAGCTTTTATTAATGGATCAGAATCTCTCTTTTCATCTTCAATTGTTTCATAATAACACATTGCAATTAAGTAATGAGCATAAACTAAATTATTATCTGTTGGATATGTTTTTAAATATCTTTCTAAGTTAGATAATGCTTCAGAATAATAATTTTGTAAATAATAAGAATATGATGCCATTAAAGCAGATCTAGGAGCCCATTGAGATTGAGGAAACAAAAGTTCTGCTTCTAAAAATTTTTTTGCAGCAAAATATGGGTCTCCTTCACCTAGTGCATTATAAGCTTCTTTATATGCAGATATCATTTCTAAATCTTGTTTGCTTTCTTTTATTAAAGAAACTTCTTTTTCATTTTTAGAACATGCATTTAAAAAAATTAATAAAAATAATATTAAAAAAATAAATCTATTCATAACTTTTAAAAAATTTAATTAATTATAAAGATAAAAAAATATTATGCTATAGATCTTAATAAACTTCTATTTATTAATGTATGAGGTAAATTTCTCTCTTGTATTTCGATGATAGAAAAATTTTTATTGTTACTAAATACTTTTTTTAATATTTGATTTGTTAAATAATGGCCTCCTTGTGAACATTTTATGCTTCCAATTATTCTATATCCACTTGTAAAAAGATCTCCTATACAATCTAAAATTTTATGATTAACAAATTCTTTTTTATTTCTAAGCCCACCTTTGTTTAAAATTTTTTTATTATTTACTACTATAGCATTATCTAAACTCCCGCCTTTTGCTAGCCCAGTTTTCTTAATGATCTCTATATCTTCATATAAACAAAAAGTCCTAGAATTAAAAACTTCGTTAAGATCATCTTCATAAACATTTATTTTGTTTCTCTGATTACCTATAAGATTATTTTTATATTTTAACTCAAAATCTATATCTAAACTTAATTTAGATGGCTCTATACTAATAAATCTTTCACCATCTCTAAATTCTATTTTTTTATTTATCTTAATAATTTTTATTGGTTTATTGCTCACCTCAAATCCAGCTATTAAAATCTTTTCTATAAATTCTTTAGCTGATCCATCTAAAATTGGTACTTCTTCATTATCAATTTCAATTAAAGCATTATCTATTCCCAAACCAAATAAAGCTCCCATCAAATGTTCAATGGTAGAAACCTTAACTCCATACTCATTAGATATTGTAGTATTTAAAGAAGTATTACTTACATTAACAAAATTTGGATAGATATAATTATTTGTTTTTAAATCGACTCTTTTAAAAATTATCCCTGAATCAGGTTCTGAGCTCTTAATACAAATATTTGCTATTTTGCCATTATGTAATCCAACTCCTTTAAATTTCACATTTTTTTTTATAGTTTTTTGAGTAAGTAATGACATAAGGACTTTTAATACTTGATTGAGAAAAACTAAAAACAACAAATATTACGAGAAAATACAATTTTATTTAAAAAAATTGAAAAATTTTTCAAAAAAACTCAAAATTTTAGTGCTTTTTTTCCTAAAAAAAATTTCATTCTGATTTAAACCATTCAAGGCATTTTGTGCTATTACAGAAATTTTTCTATCACTAAAATTTTCAAATTCCTTAAGATATTCAAAACAAACAATATCATTAACTTGTATTTGATATTTCGACAGAATATTTTTTAAATTTTGAATAATATTTTTATTCATACAAATAAATCTAATTTCTAAACATAAATTGTTGTTAATAATTTGTTCTGATAAATGTGAATATTCTTTGCCATCAATTAAAAACTTATTAATTATCATATGAACAATTTGAAAATCTCCTATAGAATTTTGAAATTGATTTTTTAATTCAATTAATGAACTATTTAATCTATTTTGGTCAAATTTCATTCGATTAAAATTATATTTCATAGATAAATTAACAGATAAAAAATTATCATAGTCAACAACTAAATAAATATTTTTTACATAATTATTTAAATTTTTTTCTATTTCAAAAATATTTTTTTTAAAAAAATTTTCTACTATTCTGTAAAAATCATCATTTTTTGAATCAAAAATTAAATCATTTTTAGTAAAAATAATTTCATTTTTTGAGTTTAGTGCTTCAAATTTAATACTATTTGATCCAAAAATTAAAAAAAAATTATATTCTTTTATCTTACTCATTAACAATAACCTGATTAATTTGACGCAAATCTATTTCTTTTTTATTTTTAAATTCTTCTTGATTAATAATATTAGACAAAATTCTTAAAGAGACGTCTACTTGTTTTAAAGGCAATTTAATTAATAAACCGTCAACTGTTTCAATATCCCATCTTTTAGATTTAAAAAAATATAAATTTTTTATTTTATTAAAACTAAATTCTGAATTATCTATATAACTTTTTAAAGTTAAAAGATATTCAGGATCTACATCACCAAAAATAAAAGGTAGTTTTTTTTTAGGATCATTTGCTAAAATAAAATTCCCATTAGTTCCAATATAAAAATCTTTATTATTCTTTTTTGTAATTGCTAAAAAATTTGCTTTAATAATTTTTATTTCTATTTTTGAAGGATAATTTTTGAATACAAATAAATTTTCAACTATTTTATTTGTAAATATTCTTTTTGAAATTTCTTCTTTATCTATGAACAAGATATTCTCATCTTTTAAATAATTTAAATCTTGATAAAATTTGTTTTTTTCAAAATCTTCTAATCCTAAAATATTTAATTTAGAAATTTTTAATAAATTTAAATTTAAAGACTTGCTATTATTAATGGTAACTAAGGAAAAAAAAAGAAATAAGTAAAGAATAATTTTTTTACTTATTCGTTGATGCATCTTTTAAAATAATCTCAATTAAATTAATAAAACTAATACCATTATAAGCAGATATTTCTGGAACTAAAGAAAGTTTAGTCATTCCTGGTTGAGTATTTAATTCTAAAAGATAAAACTTATTTTTATAAAACTTAAAATCTGATCTACTAACACCTCTACATCCTAGTAAATTATGAGCTTTAAGGGTGATTTTCATCAGTTCTTTATATTTTTTTTTATTTAATTTTATTGGAATAATGTGTTTTGTTTTCGCTTTAGTACTATATTTAGCTTCATAATCATAAAATTTTCTCTTTGGCTTTAATTCAATAGCACCAAGTTTTTTTTCACCTAGAATTGCAGCTTGAATCTCTCGACCAGGTATAAATTTCTCTATTAAAACCTCCTTATAACTTTTTAATCTTTCCAATTTTTTGTGAATTTCATTTTTTTTACATATAAAAACATTTACGCTTGATCCCTCATTGATTGGTTTAATTACTACTGGAAAATTCAATTTTTTTTTAATTAAATTATTTAGTTCTACTTTTGACTTATCAAACCCGTATTTAATATATTTTGGAGTTAAAATTTTATTTTTTATAAATATTTTTTTAGAAATTTCTTTATTCATTGCTTTAGCAGAAGCAATAACGCCTGAATGAGTATAAGATATTTTTAAATTTTCTAAAATTGATTGTATGTAACCATCTTCTCCAAATTGACCATGTAAAGCATTAAAGATAATTTTAGGTTTAAAAGATTTTACTAAATTAATTAAATTATTATCTGGCTCACAGTTTTTAACTAAATAACCATTTTTTTTCAGTTCTCTTGCTACTTGTTTGCCAGTTTCAAGACTTATTTCTCTTTCTTTAGATATACCCCCAGAAATTATTAAAATTTTTTTTTTCAATTTTCTAATATTTTAATTTCTTTTTCTATACTAATACCTGTTTTTTTAAATACACTTTCCGAGACAAAATCTATCAATTTTTTCATATCGTTAAATGATGCATTTCCTTTATTAACAAAAAAATTTGCATGTTTTTTGGAAATACATGCATCGCCAAATCTAGTATTTAAAGGAACTGAGTCCCTAATTAATTCCCACGCTTTTTTTTCTGTTTGTATAATTGGATTTTTAAAAGTACTACCACTAGTTTTAATTTTTGCTGGCTGATTAATATCTTTTTGATTTTTTAATTTCAACATTTTTTCTTTTATTTTTTGAGAATCTTTTCTTTTCCCTTTAAATGATGCGCTTAAAAAAATTAAATTATCTGATAAATTATTATTTCTATAATAAAAACTAACTTTATCTGCTGGAATAGTTGATATATTTCCTAGTTTATCGATTGCTTGTATTGAAATTAAAATATCTTTAATTTCACTTCCAAAACAACCAGCATTCATTTTAATTCCTCCACCAACAGTACCAGGAATACAATATAAAAATTCAAAACCACTTAGAGAGTTATTAGAAGCATATTCTGCTAAATTTTTATCCAAAACAGCAGTTCCTGAAATAATAACATCTTCTCCTAAAACAGATAATCTATTAAAGTTTTTACCCAATTTTATTACTACACCATTATAAATTTCATCCGTTATTAAAGTATTTGAGCCTGCTCCAATAATAAAAATATTCTCTCTATTATTTAAAATTTTAAGAAACTTTATTAAATCTTTTAAATTTTCAGCCTTATAAAAAATTTTTGTTTTTCCTCCAATATTAAACCAATTTTTCTTCTTTAAATCTTGATTAAAATAAACTTTAGGCACAAAATTTTTAAATAATTTTTTTAATTTATCTATTTTCATTAAATCAAATTTGGTAATTTTCTAATCCAATTAGAAATTGAACCAGCACCCATACCAACGATTATTTTTTTTCCATACATATATTTTTTTAAAAATTTTGCTAATTGAGTTTGATTTTCAATCATAAATAATTTTACTTTAGAATTTTTTATAATTTCTTTTGCAAAACCTTTATAACTGAAACCCAGCTCCATTTTTTCTCCTGCAGTGTATATTGGACATAAAATTACTGTATCTGCATTTTTGAAAGCATATGTAAATTCTTTTTTTAAATCTTTTAATCTTGAAATTCTATGAGGTTGAAAAATACATACTTTATCATGTTGATTATAAACTTTCTTAATACCTTCAAGCACAAATTTTATTTCTGTTGGATGATGTGCATAATCATCATAAAAATCAATGTTATTATAATTAAAAACCTTGTTAAATCTTCTATGCACACCCTGAAAGTTTTTTAAACCTTTCTTAATTTTTTTAATTGGTATCCCAACTGATAATGCAATACCTAATGCTCCTACTGAATTTCTAATATTGTGAATGCCAAGTAATGGGATTTTAATTTTTTTAATATTTAAAGTTTCTTTATTTGGCAAACTAATCTGAACATCAAATTCAGAGAAAGATTTAAATTGTTGTATATTTTTTATTCTAAAATTAGAATTTGATCTTTGACCATATGTATAAAAATTTTTATTTTTAATTTTTTTAATTAATTCTCTATTAATTTTATCATCAATACAAATAAATGATTTACCAAATGATGGTATTTTTCTAACAAAATCTAAAAAATAATTTTTTAAATCATCGATCGATTTATAAAAGTCCATGTGCTCTCGATCGATATTGGTAATTATTGAATATGTTGGTGAAATATGAACAAAGCTTCCATCTGACTCATCCGCCTCTAAAATAGACCAGTCACTTTTGCCTAGCTTAGCTGAACTTTTAATAGAGTTAATCACTCCACCATTAATTATTGTGGGATCCAATTTAGTTTCTTGAAAAATTGAAGCAATTAAAGAAGTTGTTGTAGTTTTTCCATGCGAACCGACAACGACTATATTTTTCATCAAAGAAACAATACTTGCCAACATTCTTCCTCTTTTGATTATTGGAATTTTTTTCTTTCTGGCCTCTATCAATTCTGGATTATTTTTCTTAATTGCTGAAGAAATAACCACGATTGTAGTTTTTTTTAAATTTTTTTTTGAATGTCCTAAAAAAATTTTTATTTTTTCTTTTTTTAATCTTTCTACATTTTTATTATTGGAAATATCACTTCCTTGAACATTAAAGCCTTTTCGTTTCATTATCAATGAAAGGCCACTCATTCCTATGCCTCCTATTCCAATAAAATGGACTGTTTCTTTTTTTGCTAGTTCAATTTTCATCAATAATTTTATTTAGTTTCTGATTAACATCATTCCATGAATTTTGAAAATTCAATTTTTTTAAGTTATCTTTTTTATTAATATAATCTGATTTATCTTTTATTATTTGAAATAATAAGTTAATTAATATCTCTTGATTTAAAATTTTTTGATTTAAAATCCAACAACAACCTGCTTTTTCATAAAATTTTGCATTATCAGTTTGATGATTGTCTGTTGCTGTGGGTAATGGAATCGCTATAAAAGGTTTATTCATAATTGAAATTTCAGCTAATGAGGTTGCGCCTGCTCTGGAAATACATAAATCAGATTCATTAATTAACTCAATAAAATTATTTTCAAAATCAAAAATTTTATTTTCTATTTTGTTTAAATTGTAAAAATTTCTTAAATTTTCAATATTATCAACACTGGTTTGTTGAATAACTTTTATTGGATATTCTTTATTAATATTAACTATTATCTTATTAATTAATTTATCAAAAATATCTGCTCCTTGACTACCACCGCATATCAATAAACAAAAATTTTTTTTATTTAAATAATTCGTTTTTTTTATTTCATAAAAAATTTTAGAAACTAGTGGCTTAATCACTTCTATTTTGTATAAAAATTTATTAGGAAAATTTTTTATATTACTTGAATAACAAATTATCTTCTTAGAAAAATTTAAAAAAAATTTATTAGCTCTACCTATAGTTAAATTTGGTTCTAATAAATAAATTTTTAATCCAATAAATTTTGCAGCTATACATACTGGCAAAGACATATATCCACCAGTAGATATCACTTTACTAATTTTTTTCTTTTTCAATAAAAAAAATGAATGGATCGTTAAATAAAGTAATTTTACAATTTTTAATGGAAGAAAAATATTTACATTTAATTTAGGTGTATCAATAATATTTATTTTACTTTTATCACACTTTAAATATTTATATCCTCTTAAATCAGTTGAAAAAATGATTTCATAATTAGTTTTTAAATGTTCAGCAATAATTTCTGCTGGTATTACATGTCCACCTGTTCCACCAGTTGTGACTAATATTTTTTTTTTTCATTTTTTTGATAAAATTTTCCTTTTTGTTAAATTTAAAATAACTCCAGATAATATTGAAATACTAATAATTGAAGATCCACCATAACTTAAAAATGGTAGAGTCATACCTGTTGTTGGAAGCAGTCTTATATTAACACCAATATGAATTATTGCTTGAATTAATATTAAACTTACTGATCCTACTAAAATTAATTTTGTTTTATGGTCTTTTTCAATATTAACTTTTTTTAATATCGAAAAAATAAAAACTAAAAATAAAATTAATATTAATATTATAACTATCACGCCAAATTCTTCTGAAATTACCGAAATTATGTAATCTGTGTGTGCTTCAGGAACTCTATTTTTAAGAGTACCTTCTCCAATTCCTTTTCCAAAAAAACCACCACTAATAATTGAATCTATTGCTTTATCCGACTGAAAATTATACGTACCATTTTCAGAATTAAAAAAAGATAATAATCTATTTTTAATATATTCAAATTTTGGAACATAAAATGTAAAATATAATAATAAAATTATTCCAACCATAAATACAGATAATAAAAAAATTAAATTAACACCTGATATAAAAATTAAAACTATCCAAGTAAAACCAACTAATAATGTTTGACCTAAATCAGGCTGAATAATTAAAAAAAAAGCTATAACAAGAGTTAAGAAAAGAGAAAGAATAAATTTTAAAGTAAAATGTTTTAATTTATTAAAAGTAATTATTAAACTTAAAACTATAATAAAAAAAGGTTTGACCAACTCTATAGGCTGAAATCTTGGTAAAAAAAAAATATTGAGCCATCTTTTTGAGCCTTTGATTTCAACTCCTATAATTGGCACTAAAAACAATAAGAACAATGTAATAAAAAAAATATAAATCGAAATTTTATAAAGAGTTTCTTGTTCTATATAAGAAAGAAAAAAAATTAAAATTAACCCAATAATTACAAAAACTAGATGTTTAAAGAAAAAAAAATAACTATTAGTTTCTAACTTATCAGAAGCAATTAAAGAAGTGGATACTAATGAAAAAAATAAACCAATTAAAAAAAAAGTAATTATTAAACTAAGAATAAATTTATCTAAATTTTTCCACCATCGATAATAAGAAAAATAATTAAAAAATTTACTTATCATTAAAATATTTTTTAATAATTTTATTAAAATAATAGCCTCTATCTTCAAAATTTTTAAAAGCATCAAATGAAGCTGCAGCAGGACTAAATAAAATAGTTTTTTGATTAGATTGATCTATTTTAATTTCTTTAAAAATTTTACTTAAAGCTTTATTCATATTAGTAAATTTTATTAATCTTATTTTATTTTTTAAATCAAAAGAAAATTTTTTTGAATTTTTTCCAAATATATAACCTCTAATATTTTTAAAATAAATTTTAGGTAAATTAAATTTATCCCCTTTTTTTGGAATACCTCCTAATAACCAGTAAATATTCTCTGATGCTTTAAGCATTTCTAAAGAAGACGAATAACTTGTCGATTTAGAGTCATTAATTATTTTTATATTTCTTTTATTATAAATAATTTGTTGCCTATATTTTAAACCTTTAAATTTCGTAATTGTTTTAATTAATAATTTTTTTTTTATTTTAAATCTTTTAATAATTTCTAAAACAAATAATAAATTTTGTTTATTTGACATAGATGTAAAATAATCATTTTTAATATTTGATAAATATTTATTATTTAATTTTGTATTAACTTTAATAATTTTACTTTTATAATTATTATTTTTTAAAAACTTAATAGTATTTTCATCGAATTTATTAATAAATGCAATTGAGCCAACTTTCTGATTTTTAATTAATTTAAATTTAGTTTTAATGTATTCTCTTAAAGTTTTATGTCTTTCTAAATGATCAGCTGTAATATTTAATATTACTGAATATTTTGAATGAAAAATTTTACTATAATCTAATTGATAAGATGAAACTTCTATTACAAAAATTGATTTAAGTTTGATATTTTTAATAGATAATATTGGATATCCTATATTACCTCCAATTTTTACATCATATCCTTGATTTTTTAAAACTTCATATAATAATTTACTAGTAGTTGATTTACCATTTGTCCCTGTAATAGTTATGCATTTATTATTATAAAATGATTTAAACACATCTAGGTCTGTATAAATTATTTTAAAGTTTTTTTTTTAAAAAATTTTTTAATTTACAGTTATTTATATTAATACCTGGACTTAAAATTATTACATCAAATTTTGATTTTTTAATTTTCTCAATTGATTCAATATTTTTATTATCATCAAATAAAGAAATTCTATTTTTTTTTTTTAAAAACTTAAATGTAGAAATTCCACTTTTGCCTAATCCATAAATTAAAATTTTTTTATCTATAAAAATATTTGAATTAACATTCATTATCTTAGTTTCAATGTAGCAAGACCAATCATGGCCAATATTATTGAAATAATCCAAAATCTAATTACTACTGTTGATTCTGGCCAGCCTTTTTTTTCAAAATGATGATGAATTGGTGCCATTTTAAAAATTCTTTTACCAGTCAATTTGTATGAAATAACTTGAACTATTACAGAAAAAGCTTCGAGAACAAAAAGGCCACCCGTTATAGCTAATACGATTTCATGCTTTGTAATAATCCCTATCGCTCCAAGAGAGCCACCTAATGATAATGATCCCGTGTCTCCCATAAAAATTTTTGCTGGTGGAGCATTAAACCAAAGGAAACCTAAACTTGAACCTATAATTGCACCACAAAAAATCGAGATTTCTCCTGTACCTTCAATGTAAGGTATTTGTAAATAATTCGAAAAAACAATATTTCCAGTTACATAACTTATAAAAGCAAAACAACCTGCAACTAATATTACTGGTACTGTAGCCAAACCATCAAGTCCATCAGTTAGATTAACAGCATTTGATGATCCTACAATTACAAATACCGAAAAAGGAATAAAAAACCATCCAAGATTTATAATTAAATTTTTAAAAAAAGGAAAATATAAGTTAGTAATCTCTTGATAATCTACTAAGTAAACAAAATAACTAACTCCTAAAATTGCTATTATTATTTGTGAAATTATTTTAAACTTTAATGAAATTCCTAAAGAGTTACTATGTTTAATCTTTTTATAATCATCAAGTGCTCCGAGTAAACCAAACGAAATAGCAATATAAATGCAAAATAAAATATTAATATTAGATAGATCTGCCCAACATAAAACAGAAACTAATAAACCACATAAAATAATTAATCCACCCATTGTTGGTGTGCCTATTTTTTTTATGATATGTTCTTCTGGACCATCATCACGTATAGGGTTTAAGATTTTTTGATTTGAAAAAAATCTGATGAAAGGACCTCCAATTAACAAAACTATAACCAAAGAGGTAAAAAAAGATAATCCAGTTCTAAATGTTATATATTTAAAAACATTTAAAAAACCCAAAGTATCAACAAAACTTAATAAAAATTGATAAAGCATTTAATTTAACCCTTTCAATTCATTAACTATCTTATTGAAACCTGTCGCATTTGAGGCCTTAATCATTAAATAATCATTATTATTTAAATCATTTTTAATCAAATCAATAATTTGAGATTTATTATTTAAAATTTTACCTTTTTTAAATTTAGAGAGTTTATTAAATATATTAGAAACTCTAATTCCTTTTACAAATACTTTATCGATTTTACTTCGATTGATTATAGGTACAACAGATTCATGAAGTTTTTTTGAGTGATTTCCAAGTTCTAACATATCTCCAATTAAAAGGTATTTTTTTGATTTTTTTGAATCAATTTTGTCAAAATTAAGTATTGCTGATTTAAGGGATAAAGGATTCGAATTATAACTCTCATCAATTAAATTTATACTTTTATTTTTAATTTTAATTCTAGAAATATCTCCTCTACCTCGGGGTATTTTAAAATTTATGAATATATTTTTATTTAATCTTAAAATATTTATATAAATACTCATTACTGCTAAAGATGCTAAAATATTATAAATATTTGTTTGAAAACTATTAGAAACTAAAAAACATCTATTTATTTTATTTATTTTAATATTTAATTTAAATTTTTTATCTTGTTGTTTTATACTAATTAATTTTATATCTGCTTTTAGGCTTTTAATACTAAATGAAATTACATTAAGATTCTTTTTATTAGCTAAATTTTTGTGAAATTTAAAAAAAACATCATCCGCATTTAAAACAACAAAACCGTTAGTTTTTGTATTATTAATAATTTCAGATTTAGCTAAAGCTATATGTTTTATATTTTTAAAATTTTTAGCATGAGCATAATTAATGTTTGTTATAACACTTACATCTGGTTTTATAATTTTTGACAAATAGTCTATTTCACCTTTTTTATTCATACCTACTTCCAAAATTCCATAATCATCATTCTGATTTAAATTAAAAAGACTTAGAGGTACTCCATATTTGTTATTATATGATTTCGGAGAAATACTGACTTTTGAAATTTTTCTTAATGAATTTCCTAATAATTCTTTAAGAGTAGTTTTTCCACAGCTTCCTGTTATAGCAATTATGTTTGTAATTATGTTATCTCTAAAAATTTTTGAACTATTTGTTAAAAATTTTAATGGATTTTTAACTTTAATTTGACGTTCAATATTTAAGTTTTTTTGAATTCTATTTACTACAGCTAACGATGCTTTTTTTTTTAATGATTGCCTCACAAATTTATTTCCATCATTTTTTTTACCTCTTATTGCAAAAAAAATGTCGTCTTTTTTGACCTCTTTAGAGTTAATTCTTGCCATCTTTATAGACAAGGAAGGAGATAATTTTTTATGACCAGATACCTCTTTAATTATATTTAATTTCAAATTATTTGATAAATTTAAATTCTTAGTTTTAATTGCTTCTAAAATAAATTTTTTATCTGAAAAATAAATTTTTCTTTTACCAATATCTTGAATTTTTTCATGTCCCTTACCTGCAACTAATAAGATTTCACCTGTACTTATATTTTTTATTGCTTCTGATATTGCCTTTGCTCTATTTGAAATTTCAATAATTTTTTTTTTATTTATTCCTTTTTTTATATCTTTTCTAATTTTATTTGGATTTTCAAATCTTGGATTATCATCAGTAAGATATATTTTATCTGAAAATTTCTCTGCTATTTTTCCCATTTTTGCTCTTTTATTTTGATCTCTATTTCCGCCGCAGCCAAACAATAAAGAAATTTTTTTACCTGGAAATTGCTCTCTTAAATTTAGAAGACATGTTTTTAAAGCGTCTGGAGTATGTGCATAATCAACAATTACTCTAGATAAATTTTTTAGTTTACCAATTTTTTGAAATCTACCTTCCACTGATTTGATTTTTGGAATTACTTTTAATATTTTACTTATTTCTATATTACTTTGACTAGCAGCTATAATAGCCATTAAAACATTTTTTAATTGAATTTTTCCAATTAGGTCAAAACTTATATCTTGTATAGATTTTTTATATTTAATTTTAAGAATTTGAGTCTCTCCTTTAAAAGTGTGTGATAAAATATTAAAATTATTTTTTTTATCCTTAAGTGTATAAAGCTTTAAGCTTTTATTTAAGGTAATTTTTTTAATTTTTCTAAACTCAGGTATTTTTTCATCTGTGATAACATTTCCATTTTTTTTGATTAAAGATTCAAATAAATAAAGCTTTGCTTTTAAATAATTTTTTAAATTTTTATGATAATCTAAATGATCTTGAGATAAATTTGTAAAAATTCCTGAGCTAAATAACAAGCCGTCCAACCTATTTTGCTTGAGACCATGACTTGAAGCTTCCATTATAACATTATCTATCTTTTGATTTTTTAATTTTTTTAAAATTTGACCTAATTTTATTGGATCAATAGTAGTATTAGATAAATTCAAATTAGTATTATTTGATTTGACTCCTAAAGTTCCAATTGAAGCAACTTTTTTATTATTTAATCTTAATATTTGATAATAAAAATCTGCAATAGATGATTTTCCATTTGTCCCTGTAACCGCTATTAAATTATTTGGTCTTTTATTAAAAATCTTAAAAGAAACTTCTGCTAGTAATTTTCTAATATTTTTTACCTGAATAAATAATATTCCATTTTGGAATTCATTTACTTTTCTTTCGGTAACTATAATTTTTGAACCTTTCTTAATTGCAATTGGTATAAAATTATTACCATCATTTTTGCTTCCTTTTATTGCAAAAAAAATATGATTTTTTTTTATTTGTTTACTATTACAAGAAATACCTGAAAAAAAAAATCTTTTATAACTTTTATTTATGTTTTGAAAATAATCTTCTAAAAACATGATTAATTAATCTGTAAATATTTTGTGGCTAAAATAGGCCCAATTTTTTCTATAATTTGTCCAGCAACTTCAACTGAAGTCCATCCAGCTGTATTAAAAGGTGTGCCTTTGTATTTAATCCCAGAGCCATCTCTATAATGATAAATATATTCGCTATTAATTTTCGGCTCATCAAGCATGACTACTAAAGAATATTTTGGTTTCGAGATAGGAAAAATAGAAACAAAAGTATTTATTTTATCTCTTGAGTATCCACCTATAGTACTTTTTTGAGCAGTACCAGTTTTTCCTCCAATCTCATAACCTTCAACATTAGCTAATGATGCTGTTCCTTCTTTTGTTATTACAATCTTTCTTAGTATTTGAATAATTTTATTTGAAACATCTTTTTTTAATAATCGCTCTCGTTTTAAATTTCTATTAATCTTAATTAAAGTTGGATTAATTTGATATCCTCCATTAGCTATAATTGAATATGCATTTGTTAACTGAAGAATAGTAGTTGTAATTCCATGACCATAAGAAACAGTGGCTAATTTACATTTTCCCCAATTAAAAGGTACGGGTACCCCAACTTCTTCAATATCAAAATTGATAGAATTAATTAAATTTAAATCATCAAGAAATATTTTATAATTATTAAGTCCTACCGATTGTCCAATTCGAACAGATCCAATGTTGCCTGATCTAATAAGAATTTGTTCAGCTGTTAAATCTGATGGTATCTTATTATCATATTCACTAATAGTATTTTTACCACATCTAATACTTTTTTTTAAATTTTTAAATTCAGTTTCAGGTTCAACAGTTCCTTGATTTAATGCAGCTGCAAGTGTGAAAGTTTTAAAAACAGAGCCTAATTCGTAAACACCTTTTGTTGCACGATTTATATAATTTACATCGGTAATTGTATTTCTCTCATTTGGATCAAAGTCTGGTAAAGAAACTATTGATATGACTTCACCACTATTAACATTCATTAATATTGCGGCACTACCAAGTGTTTTAAAAATTTCATTATATTTTAATAATTCTTCTCTAATTAAAAATTGAATATCTTTATCAACACTTAATCGAACTGGTGTATCATTAATTTTTAATTTTTCATCTAATGATTTTTCAAGTCCGGATATACCTATATTGTCATCATCTATTTGACCAATAATATGACTAAATAAATTTTTCTGGGGATATATCCTTCTTAATTTTTCTTCAGATTTAATTGATTTGTCTCCAAGCTTCATTAACTTTTCATAATTTTCTTCAGAAATTTTTTTCTCAAACCAAAAAAATTTATTTTTTTTAATATTCAATTTAACTAGATCATAATTTTTATTTGGGAAAATATATCTTAGATTAAGTATTAATTTTTTTTGATCAATTATTTCAACAGGATTAATGCCTATATCAATTGAACTAACTGTTTTTGCTAAAAATGTTCCATTCCTATCAATAATATCTGCACGCTTTATTTGATTCGTTGCTTTATATTGATATTGGTTGATAATTTTTATGTCCGATTTTCTTGTACCAAGATGAATTAGGTGAATTGAATATATTAAAGAAATAACAAAAAAAATAAAAAATATAAAAGCGACTCTATTAAATTTGATATCTATATTTGATTTATTTTTTCCAAATTTAAATTCATCATTACTTTCCTCCAAAATAAATTTAGAATTATTGATGTACATTTTAATCAGTTATTTTTAATTTATTTATTAATAATTTATTATTTAAAATTTCAATTGTGTTAATCTCATCAATAGATTTTTTTTCTAAAAAATTTTCAAAATATAGTTTTTGATATTCTAATAGTTTTTTGGATGAACTTAGATAATCATACTCTAATTTGGCATCTTTAAATCTATTTTCCAAAAATCTTATATTTTCTTTCAAAGAATAGATTTCATCATCTACTTTTTTTGTAGAATTTTTGATTAAAGATGTAACAATAATTAACGAAAATATTAGTATGAATATAAAAAATTTTTTCATAGTTTAGAACTTAAACTTTCTATATCTAAGAATTCATGAAATTTATCTATAATATCTGTCTCAATTTCATATATGTTTTCTTTTTTAACTAAATACCTTAATTTAGCTGATCTTGATGGTGGGTTATCTTTCAGTTCTTTTTCAGAAGGAATAATTGGTTTTTTTAAAGGCATTTCAAAAAAAAATTTTTTTTGTTTTATTTCAGGTTCATATCTAGAAAAACTTTTATTTTCAGATAAATTTTTGAAAAAATATTTTACAATTTTGTCTTCTAAAGAATGAAAAGTTACTACAGCTAAAATTCCATCTTTTTTTAAAATTTTTGCAGAATTAATTAAACCAAAAATTAGCTCACTTATTTCTTTGTTAACAAATATTCTTAATGCTTGAAACACCTTAGTTGCGCTATGAGTCCTAAAGTTTTTTTTTCTTTTTACTTTTTCAATTATCTTAACTAAATGTTCAGTATTAATTTCTTTTGTATATCTCTCTCTAACAATATGTTTTGAAATTACTCTTGCTTCTTTTTCATCTCCAAAATATTCAAAGATTTTTTTAAGATCTTTTTCATCTAATTTATTAATAACGTCACCTGCAGAAAAATCATTATATCCCAATTGCATATTAAGCTTACCAATTGAATTGAATGATAAACCTTTGTTATGATCCTTTATTTGTGTAAAAGAATAACCTAGATCAAATATAATACCTTTTATATTTTCATTTTTTAATTTTAGATTATTTAATTTACTAAATTTAAGATTCTTAAATAAAAAACGATCAGTAAATTCATTTTGAATTTTTTCAGCAATATTTTGACTATTTTTATCTCTATCAAGCCCTATAACTTTAGTATGTTTATATTTTAAAATTTCTTTAACATATCCACCTTGACCAAACGTACAGTCAATAAATGTGCCACCATGTTGAGGGGAAATAATGCTAATAATTTCTTTTAGCAACACTGGATAATGTTTTACAATATCCGATGCCATGGTGGCTTCCATTTATTTTTTTGAAGACCATTAATTTTTTTGTCTTCTTAAAAATGCAGGTATTTCTAGATCATCATCTTTATCTTCATTTTCAGATGATAAAAGTTCATCTGAATTAGAAGGCTGACTGTCACTATTAAATAAATCTGGAGCTTGAGAATCTACTCCAAATTCGCTTAAATCATTATTTATCGCCTCATCATTTTCAGGCTTTTCACTAGTCATTCTAGCTTCTTCAGTAAAAGAAACCTCATTATCTTTTGAAGTATTCTCTACTATATTTTCAACATCTTGATTTTTTAATAGTTCTTCATGATATTGGTTATTAACTTGATTTATATCATCTTGAACAGTTTGATTGCTTATGGTCTCACAGGCAACTTCATTTTCAAGATTTAATGCATTCGCTCCATGTGAAATAGGTCCAGCATTATTAGATGAAAAATTAAAAGTTGAACTAGATCCTATATTTGAAAAATCAGAATAACCTGGATTTCTATTTTGAATTCTATGAACCATGTTTATAACCGATTTTGACTCTGGTTGTTGTCCATCTAAAGATGTTGCAACTATTGATACTCTCATTTTTCCATCAAGTTCTGAGTCTGTAATTGCGCCAATTATAAGTTCTGCTTCTGGATCTACTTCTTGTCTAACTTTATTAACTGCTTCATCTACTTCAAAAAGTTTTAGATCTTTGCCGCCAGTAATATTAACTAATAATCCTTTTGCACCTTTTAAAGTATAATCATCAATCAAAGGGTTGCTAATTGCCATTTCTGCAGCTTTCATAGCTCTTCCTTCACCTTCAGCTTCACCTGTTCCCATCATTGCTTTACCCATTGAAGCCATAACAGACTCCACATCTGCAAAATCAAGATTAATTAATCCAGGTCTTACCATCAAGTCCGTAATACTTTGAACACCATGCATCAATACATTATTTGAAAGATTGAAAGACTCTTCAAAGGTTGTTTGTTCATTTGCTATTTTAAATAAATTTTGATTTGGTATTACAATTATTGTATCAACATGTCTTCTTAGTTCCTCTAAACCTTGATGAGCTCTTCTCATTCTTGAGGGACCTTCATATAAAAAAGGAAGTGTAACAACTCCAACTGTCAATATATTTAATTCTTTAGCTGCTCTTGCAATTACATGTGCAGCTCCAGTTCCTGTGCCACCACCCATACCAGCTGCTATAAAAACCATATTTGCGCCTTGTAAAATATTAACGATATCATTTAAAGATTCATCCGCTGCAGCTTGACCAATATCTAATTTTGCACCAGCTCCTAAACCTTTTGTTAAATTTAAACCAATTTGAATTTTTGATTTTGCCTTACTATGTTTTAAATCTTGTGCATCAGTGTTTACAGCAATAAATTCTACACCTTGCATTCCATTGTCTATCATTTCATTAATTGCATTTCCACCTGCACCACCAATACCCATTACTAAAAGTCTTGGCTGAAGTTCTTTTATCTCTGGTGTTTTAAAGTTAATTGTCATTTTATTATCCTCTGTTATTTGTTTAATTGAAGCTCCCATTTAAGACTTGCACGATTTGAATTTGCTTTTTTTCTTGCATTGATCTTAAATTTTTCAAATATTGTTGGTTCCCATATCTGAAATGTTTTTCCTTGTCCAACAAACATCATGCTATTTTTTATTTTTGCATGTTTTAATAATTTCGGTGTAAGTGAGATTCTGCCTTCACTATCAAATTGTAAATTTATGCTTTCAGATAAAATTGATGTTGCAAAAAAATCTCTTTTTTCCTCAAAAGGATTTAATGAGTCTATTGTATTTGATATTTTTTCTATTCTATCTTGTGGCCATGCTTCTATT
>MDTE01013807.1_pt1 | contig 29687 bp, 27 predicted proteins | sample 811231 | NCBI WGS metagenome assembly MDTE01 (sample SAMN05326651, study PRJNA326480) | marine metagenome | isolation source: seawater | place: Indian Ocean: Red Sea | collected 2010 | reverse complement strand
CCGCGTGAACCAGCCAGTCCACGACCCGCGCCAACCACACCTGCGGGGGACGCCCATCATCAAGCTGGCCAGCAACCCCCAGCCCCAGCTCTCGCGCCGCTGAACGCAACACGGTGACGGGGCGGTCGCTCCCATGGAGCGCCTCGACCGTGCGCCCGAGCCAACCCCGGTAGTCCGACCTCGAGATCATCTTCTGACCCTGGAGTCGCAGAGCCTCGGGTACCTCCTGCACCTGCAAGAGGCTCGCCCTAAAGGAGAGCCACGACTCCACGTCGCCCTGGACCTCGGGGCCCTCAAGGGCCGTCCTCGTCATGCATGCACACTCTGGCCGCACACTTCCATGCCACTCATCGCCACAGACCACGACCGTACATGGGAAGGAGCGACAGACCAGCGGCTTTGCCAAGAGCCCGCCACGAACATGGGGAGCACAGAGCCCATCTGGCCGCACGAATGCACAACAACCATCGGCAGCGGCGACATTGAACGTCCGGTCGTTCCCCTCCTCGAACGCTGGATGTACCAACTCCTCCAGTGGCACGAAGCCCTCCCAGTCAGCAGCCACCGTGGCGAGAAGCGCATCCCTCTCCTCGGGGAGCACCGGGATGTGGTGAAAGAGGCCACAGCACCCTCCCGTGCCCTCGCAGCCAAATCGAAGAGGCGGCAACTGAATCGATGCCAGAGAATCCTCGGCCCTCGGATCGCGAGCCACCAGCTGACCAGGCTCGTCACCAAGCTCCAGGCCAACGCCCACTGGTGCGCTCTGCCCTGAGTCCATCCGCTCGACAACCTCGGAGCCATCGGGCGAGTAAACGAACTCACGCAATCGCCCAGCATCAAGACGCCTTCGTATCAAGCGAAGGGCGGGGGCATCGGCGAACTCTGCGCTCACCCGGTGAGGATACCGGAGAGAGAACGAGGCCCCCACAATCCAGACTGGCAGAAACAAGGGGCTGTGTTGTAAAAGGCGCCTCCTGGAGAAACTCATGGGCGCCCGAACCTGGATCCTATTCGCTCTTATCGTCCCACTGGGCTGGCTCGTCCCCCAGCAAATGGGCCTGCACGTGGGCGTGTTTGGCGAGCCCCTCCTGTCCGGTCTCGCCATCGTCGCGGCGGCCTTTCTCTTGTCGTGGGCCACCGAGCTAGCCGAGCTCTATGTGCCCCCCGCATTCGCTCTCATTGTTCTGGCGTTGGTCTCGGTCCTTCCTGAATACGCAGTCGACATGCACTTTGCTTGGGTCGCTGGCCACAACCCCGAGTACATCGAATACGCGGTAGCCAACATGACAGGAGCCAACCGGCTGCTCATCGGCATCGGGTGGAGTGCTCTCGCAATCGTCCACTACTTCAAGACCCGGCAGAAGTCCCTGGACTTTGGTGCAGACCAACGACTCGCCCTGGGCTTCATGCTGGTGGCCACGCTGTACTCGTTCATCCTCCCCTTCAAGGCAACTCTGAGCCTCTGGGACACAGCGGTCTTCTTTGCCATCTTCCTGGGTTACGTCTGGCAATCCCTGAAGACAGAGTCGGAAGAGCACCCTCTGATTGGACCCGCAGCGTGGATCGGCGAGCGCACGTCGGATCGCGGTCGCATCACCGTCATCTTCCTCTTCATGATCTACGCCTGCGGTGCGATTTGGATGGCGGCCGAGCCCTTCGCAGAGGGGCTCGTCTTCCTGGGTAAAGACTGGGGCATCGAGGAGTTTCTTCTGATTCAGATTGTCGCTCCATTGGCATCCGAAGCGCCCGAGTTGATCGTTGCGGTCTTGTTCGTGCTCAGAGGGCGAGCCGCCATGGCCCTCGGCGCATTGATCTCGTCCAAGGTCAACCAATGGACCCTCCTGGTAGGAGCCATCCCCATCGCATTCTCGGCCTCACGGGGTACCCCCGACTACCTGCCGCTCCTCGCCCGGCCTCAAGCTGAACTCCTTCTGACCTCGGCTCAGTCTCTGTTCGCCATCGTGGTCCTGTGTGATCTGCGCTTCACGGTGTGGGAGGCGATGTTGCTCTTTGGGTTGTTCGCCGGGCAATTCCTAGTGCCGATGGAGGGGGCGCGCTATGTCTTCGCCGGCGCTTATTTCGTGCTGGTCTTGGTGATGGGCTTCAGCAACCGTGAGCGACGCCAGAGGCTGATCAAGCTGCTTCGACTGACGCCTCACGAGCCGCAGAAGAAATGACGCGTCATTTCTTCTGCGCTGGCCTCGCCTTGATTGTCGTTGGCGCACTCCTTGGCTTCGCCTGCAACCGCCACACAGCGCCAGCGACACCCGACAGCGCGGGGTCGGATGTGGACACGGCCCAAGGAACGGAAGAACCTGCACAGACCGACGCGTCCCGCGACTCCAACGATCCCACCGCAAGCAAGGGCTCCTGTTGCAAGGAGTGCCTGGCTGCATCACGAAAAGATCCCCAGGCGATGGACCTGTCGCTGCTGCCCTGTGTGGACTATGCCGCCATGCTCGTGAACGGTGAGCCAGCCCTGAGTCAGCCCTGCATTTCCTGGTTCAGGGAGCACCCCAGCTTCGTCCAGGACTGCCGCTCGAAGCACTAGCCGGCCATCCGTGGGGGTGCGGGGACCAGCCCGCGGGGAGGCACTCTACCCAGCGCACAGACGGCCAACGGCCCGCACCTAGAGCCGTACAGACGACTCCTTGAGCGAACTCAGGGTCGCCTCACTTGTTGTCTTTGGGCTCGTTGAGTTCCAGTTCAATGGCTACGTGAATCTCGTCGCCAACGACCAGATCTCCCGTCTCCATCAACTTGTTCCATGTGATGCCGAAGTCACTTCGCTTGAACTTAGTGGTCGCACTCACTCCGCTCTTGCGACCACCCCAGGGACTCTTCACCGGCGACACCGGGCCCTCTACCAGCAGCACGACTTCACGACTCACCGTCAGCAAGGTCAGGTCACCCACCAACTCAACCGCACCGTCGGGGCGAGCTCGGGCCACCCTGGAGACAAAGCGGATGGTGGGAAATTTCTCTACGTCCAGAAAATCTTCGTTCCGCAAGTGGCGATCGCGCTTCTCGTGACCCGTGTCGATGGACGCCGCATCGATAGTCACATCCGCCTTCAGGCTGAGCGGATCGGCGGGATCAAAGTCCACCGTGCCCGACACGCGGTCAAACGTACCTGGCACCCAGCTGACCATGAGGTGACGAACCTTGAAGCCCACCGAACTATGGGACGCATCAATCTCCCAGGTACCAGCATGGGCCGAGCCCGCAATCACCAACGGCAGGGTCAACGTCGTGAGAATGGCGAGGAGGGCAAGGCGAGACACGATGAAGACTCCAGAGCAGCAGGACCGTCATGGGTGCGAGAGCGCTGGCCACAATCGACCAGGACCCCACAGCGAGCAAGCCAAGATACACGCTCGAGCCCCACTCGTGATTGCCACCGGTCAGTTCGAGGATCATCGGCTAAGGTGCGCTCCATGCTGTCACGCGGCCGCGACTTTCCACCTGTAGCTCGGTGCAACACACTGACTCCGGCTCTTTTCACCGCTGCGTTCCTGCTCGCCACAGTCAGCCTATCTCCGGGATGTTCCTCATCCATCAGGAACCAGAGCCAAGGCAGCTCTGGTGGCGAGGATGACTCCGCACAAGAGCCCGATGGGGGCGACACAGTATCGAGCGATGACGACGACTCAGCAGCCGCAGCGGATGACGACGACTCGGCCGCAGCAGGCGATGACGACGACTCGGCCGCTGCAGGCGATGACGACGACAGCGCCGACTTCATCGACCCAGGCGATGCCTTCGTAGGGGTCACCTACTGCATTGACTGGGACACGGTAACGCTGACCAAGCCTGCAGACTTCGCCTTCGTGATGCTGGCGACTGTGGGCCAGTTCCCACTGCTCCTGAACCCCACCGGCGTCGCGATCGCAGCCAACGAAATCATCATGATCGGTGGCACCGCAATGCAGGACACCTGCAGCCAAGACTTAACCATGCCCACTGTGAATCCCACCGAGACAACCGCGGGTACCTACACGCCACCGCACTTCAAGGTCGGTCCCGTGGACATCGACCTCCAGACGAACTCGGGAAGCATGGCCCTGTTCAACTTCATGGTGGAGGGTGACTTTTCGGGCGACGCCTCCCAGATCCGCAATGGGGTGTTGGAGGGGGCCATCGACATCACCGCCTATGCCAGCTTTGCCTGCAACGGCACGCCCAGCCCTTGCTACCCATGCCCAAGCGGGACCGGACAGTGCATCGACTTCCGAGGGGAAGATGCGGTTTGGAGCGACAACGGCGAGGGCCCCATGACGCCCACCCAATAGGGCCTTCAACGTTCGACTCGCTGGCACAGTACAAGCAAGAATTCGCAGCTCAGGACAATGGACAGTATCTATCGGAAGGGTCCCGGAACGAACCCAGCAGCCCCCGGGTCATGCCAGTTCTCACCGGTCTTCCATGCCTGCCAGGACTCAGCAAAGAACACACCCAACTCATCGGGCCAAGAAGCGACTCTAGCGTCGTCCAGGTCCGTGATTGCGGAGCTGTTGACGAGCCCAATGGATGCTCCACGCACCAACTCCAGCCGGACCGAGGGCGGGAGGTCTGCGAGCGCGGGAACATCGGCCACGAACAGCCCTTGGGGATCCTGCGGAACCTCGGTCAGGCCGGTGTCGGCCAGAAGCTGCCCAGCTAACGAGCAAAGAGGGCGAGTTCCCCACCGCATCTCAAAACACAGCAGCGAAACGAGCTGCGAAGGCTTGGAGGATAGACGGCCGTGGTCCATCGACTCCCCCACTCCGTACAGATAGGGGCCTCCGCGTCCCTTGCCCAGGGCTTCGGCCGACTTACGAGCAACCCCGAGCACCTCATCCGACTCCAGCTGAAAGCTTGAGAACATTTGGTCTCCGAGAGCGCGGCCCATCCCATGGACAACCACTCGGATGTCCTCCTCCGAGAGCGAACGACCCTTGAGAAAGCTATCCAACGCCTCTCGATCAGCCCTGGGAGCACTCAACAACTGCTCTGGCGTCTGACCAATGAACCACCCCAGGGTGAACAGGTGGTTGCTGCGACTCACCGGGTTGTCCGTCGCACACTTCTCGTGGACCTCACGGGGCGGGCCACGGCCCGGCCCGAACATCTTGAAGTAATAGTACGGCTCCACATTGCCCACCGTCGCCCATGGGTCCCGGTCGTCGAACCAATCCCCCTGCGCCTGCAGCCCTCCCGACCCTGCGACCAGGACCAAAGCGAGCCAGCCCGTCCAACGGCGCCACCCGCCAGCCTGACTCAGGCAACCCAAGGCAAAGCTCAGCAGGAGTGTCCACGCCAGATAAATGGGCACCAGGTAGCGAGGTGCGTTCACCCCAGGCGCCGTGGGGGGGAAGATCTCGGCCCACTCGCCCAGAATCGCTTCCGCTCGAAGCGGAGAGAAAATGTACGCCCCCACGTAGGCCATCACGAGCATGGGAACCACTGCCTTGAGGGTCAGCTCGTCCAGGCGAGCCATCACGGGCTGACCTGGTGCCGTGGAGGGGCGACGCCAACTAGCTCCCAAAAAAGCTACGGCGACTGGCAAGGCAGCCAACCAGCCGAACACCCAGATCGTCGCGGCTGCCTGCCCCAAAGGGCGAACGGGAACAACAGGACTCACCGCACTCTGCGGTTGCGCAAACAACAACGAGCGATAGGGCGCGCCAACCGACTCGGCTGCCTTGGCCCACAGGTCCTGATCTGCGCTGCCTAGCTCCCGAACCTCCCACACAACGGTGCGGCACAACGCAAGGATGCCGTCGGCCGCATAGGGAGACTCCACCCACCAGAGGGCGATGATGTTCCCTAGGAGCAAGGTGGGCAAGACGAGCAGGCCCAGGCCAAACCGAACCAGTGTGCGCGGGCCACCTCGGCTCACAGCGAGAAGGCAGGCGGGTAGAGCGAGAATGACCGTTCGGATGTACCAACAGCCGAACGCCAATGCGGCCCCCGCCAACAGAGCCCTCCCGCGCTGGTCGGGGTTCTTCCCAGCGGAGACCGCTAGGGCAGTGGAAAGAACGGCATAGAACACACCGCTACCGTGCCCGCCAATCCCAGCCAATAGACCGTCCTTGACCAGAAACGGGGCCGTGGCGAGCAGCAGGGGAAAAGCGATCGCCCCCACCCGACCACAGACCGAGTCCAAGAGATACGAACCAGAAACCGCCAGGACAGCGATGTACACAAGCGACACGGACTGCCAAGCGAGCAGGTGATCGCCGAAGACAGCAAAGCCCACCACGGCCAGGAGGGCGTCGACCAAGAGAGAGCCCTGGTAGACGATGATCTGGTAGTGGAAGAGGTCCAAGAGATGACCGTGGAATAGCTCTCGACCTACCGTGGGGCCGATCAAAGCCTCACCATCCACAAAGTAGGTCGGATGGGCCAAGCCCCGAGCCAATGCAGCCAGGACGGCCACACAAGCAAGGGGTAAGTACAGTCGGGCTCGGCCCTCTAGACGCAAGCTCACGAGAACTCCCCATGGCGCGGGCTGAGCGCCCAGTAACCACGGCCCCGAAGAGCCGCCCAACCATCGGCCTCCACGGCAGCGAACACCTCCCAGAACGAGCGAGATCGGCCCAACAGCGGAGTTGGAACTGTTACGAAAACTGGGTGCATCGGAGTTAGTATCCCAACGATGGGCCAACTCTTCCCCATGCGTCTTCGTCTTTGCCGTCCTAAAGCCACCCTGTGGGCCCTGACAATCGTTCTATGTGCGGCCTGGCCTACAGGAGAAGCACAGGCGACCGATGGCTTCGACCGGCTCACCTGGGGCATGAGTCGTGCTGAGGTGATCCAAGCCTATGAGGGCCAGGTGCGCAACGATGACGAACCTCGAGGGGCACCGTCCGGCACCGATGGCTCCAGGCTGATCATTGATGCTGGGAGCCGTCTTTTCGGCGAATATGTCGAGTTTTCATGCTTCTTTGACGACAGCGGGCTGGTGACGATTCGCCTCCAATACGCAGAGCCCAAAGAACAGAACGCGAAGGCGCTGATCGACTGGTATAGGCCCCACTGGGGAGAACCCATCGAGAGCATCGACCGCAACGCCGAGCGAAATCGTCGCAAGCGGGTCTGGGCCTGGCCCTGGGAGGGCGTCGCACTTCGTAGCGTCGACGAAGGGGGAACCCTCCTCTACCAACGAGTCGACTTCTCCCGCCTTCTATCCCAGAAATGGACAAAGCTCGATCATCTGCTCTGCAGCATGCTGCCCGGAACCTCCAGCTGCGAACCGAAGGACGCACTCTGCCCGCAGCAGGACACCTCCATGCCCCAAGGCAAGCGAACCAAGCGCATCCGCATCGACACCATGCGCGCTGAGATTGCCTGCAGCTATCGCGACTATCGCCTCCTGGGAACCAGCCTCATCCTGGACCGACCCTCCGAAGAGACCACTGCCTGGTTCCATCGGATACTCGGCACCCATCTGGGCGAGTCCACCCAGGAACACTCGGACGCCGGCACGCAAGCCCGCATTGACACTCTGTGGTCGGCCCACGGTGTGATGCTGCGTGAGAGTCGTAAGGCGACCACACGCACGGCTGCTGGATGGACTGGCCCCCTTGTTCAGTTGCGCGTCCGACACAGTGCTGTGCCGCCTGCTGCCCCCTAAGGCTCTGACGAACCGCTGACCGACTTAGGCGAAGATCTTGCCAGGATTGAGGATCCCAACCGGGTCCCACTGGCTCTTCAGCGCGCGCTGCAAGCTCAGCACAGGGCTCGTCTGTTCCAGCGGCAAGAAGCGACGCTTGAGCAGCCCGATCCCGTGCTCCCCAGAGATGGTACCGCCAAGCTCTAAGGCCTCTCGCATCACCGCCTCCGCAGCATCCTCTGCACGCTCCGCTCCGGTGAGTTCCTCCCACAAAATGTTCACGTGCAAGTTGCCGTCGCCGGCGTGGCCATAAGTGGCCACGATCAACCGATGCTGCTCAGCCACCCGCTGGAGCCGCTGTACAAGAGTCGGAATGGAGCCCACGGGCACAGCGATGTCTTCGGAGATGTGGCCCAGGGTCCCAATCTTCACCAGCTTGCTCATCTGACGACGCATCTCCCACAGAGCTGTCCGCTCAGCGCTATCAGCTGCAATGCGGACCTGGTCTGGTCCGGCACCTTCGAGACCGTCCACAAAGCGCTCGAGATCGCGCTCGGGCGTCCCAGGCTCTCCATCAAACTCGGCAAGGAGCAACGCGCCCCAGGAGGGATCCACGGGAAAGGCGGCGTGCGGCCTCACCCGAGAGAGAGTGACACCATCGACCAACTCCAGAGCTCGGGGAAGCAGCCCTTGTTGCCGGGAGCGTGCCACCGCGCGCGCAGCAGCATCGAGGCTTGCAAAGGGCATGAGCGCCGAGATGACCGCACGAGGGCGCGGCAAGAGACCCAGACGAAGGCCGACCAACACGGCGAGCGTGCCCTCCGAGCCCACCAGTAATCCCCGTAGATCGTAGCCAGCCACCCCCTTGGGCTGCCGCCGGCCTGTATCGATGACAGTTCCATTCGCCAGCACGGCGGTCAGCCCCATCACATAGCGACCGGTCACTCCGTACTTGAGGGCGACCGGCCCGCCTGCATTGGTAGCAACGTTCCCACCAAGAGTGCAGCGATCCAGGGAGTTGGGATCCGGCGGATAAAACAGGCCGAAGTCCTGCTCCATCGTGTCGCGAAATGGACCGGTCACAACGCCAGGCTCTACCTCAGCGAATCCGTGCTCCGGCTGAACAGAGGTGATTCCCGCCATGCCGGCAAGAGAGAGCACAACACCACCAGCCTGGGGAATGCAGCCTCCAGCCTTCCCCGTACCGGTACCTCGAGGCGTAACCGGAACGCCATGCTCGGAGGCCCACACAAGCGTTGCCTGCACATCCTCGACCGAGCGGGCATGCACTACCGCGACGGGGCGAACCGGAACCGCCGAAGAGGCATCGCCCGCATGCGCCTCCAGTGCGTCAGGATCCGTCGTGCACTGCCCGGAAGCGAGGCTCGCCTCAAGTGTTGCCAGCACAGAGGGACGAACCGAAGAAGCCAAGCCAGCCGCTGCCAAGTTCTCAGCCATCCTCACGGGCCCAGTCATAGGCCGCGAGGCCCGCCGCCGGCGGACCATGTGGCGGTGCACGCACTTCATCGGGATCCTGCAAGTTGTAGGGCGTGGTCGTGAGATTCAAGACCATCGACTCCGAAGCCCCGATCGCCTTGAGCCCATGCCAGACCCCCGGCGGGATCAGGACCAACGAGGGGTGGCGATCTCCGAGGACATGTTCGACGACCTGTCCCCGAGTCGATGATTGTGCGCGACCATCCACCAACACCAGAAGAGTCCTGCCCACCATGCCCACCATCCGATCCCACTGGGCCTGATGACAGTGCCACGCCTTGACCACACCCGGCAGAACTGTTGTCACGTAGGCCTGACCGAACTGGTCACCTCGCAAGTCCGGATCATCTCCTCGCAGCAACACAGACAGGCTTCCTCTCTGATCCGTGAACCAACCGAGTTCCTGAATCAGGACGCCCTCGATGGCCGTTGGACGAGCAGGCTGCAGAGGATTGGGATCACCAGGCACGCCCGCAGGATAGACGATCGCGACGCCGCACTCAGGCTACGAGTACATTGTCAGTTGGATGAAGGGCTGTCTCTCCAGTCCAAGAGAGCGGGCATCCCGACTTGCTCGGCCCAACGCATCGTCGCAGTCCCATCAAGGCGACTGTCCACGGGACGAACCGCCGTCTTGGAAAATCCCCGGACCTGCATGGGCGCCTCGGTAATGGGAACTTGGTCGTGTCCCTGATCGTCGAGGATCGCTCGTGCCCACTGGTTTCGACTGGCAGACGGCCCACTCACGGGATGCAAGATCGACGGCGCTGCTTGCCCCCTTGCCAAGAGATCACAGAGTGCCAACAGCCACTTGCTGACCGACGTCGCGGGCGTGGGGCGACTCCGCTGCGCCCCGAACACGGCCACTGCTTGCCCCGAGCCATCCACCTGACCGAGCACATGGTCCAGAAATGCTCGGGCGGCAGAGCCGTAGATCCAAGATAGGCGCACGACATGGGCCCGCCCCCCCGCATCCAGCACCCCCCGTTCACCCTCTGCCTTAGTGGCACCGTAGTGCTGGGCAGGACACTGCACCGCGTTCTCGGCATAGGGCCCTGTCCGTTGGGAGCCGATGCCACCAAAGACGTAGTCCGTCGAGACATGAACCAAAGGAACCTTGGCTCGCGCGCACACCTTCGCCAAGACAGCAGGAGCGAGTGCATTGACCGCGGTTGCTTCTTCCCGCTGGACCTCGCAAGCATCCACTCCTGCCATCGCAGCCGTATTAAGAACCACCTCAGGCGGAGCGTGAGCCAATCGAGCCTCCAGTGGCCCCGTGTCTCCGCTGGCCAGCCGCTGCAGATCCAGCTCGATCCGCGTGGGTACATCCAGACGCCAGTTCGGCGGCGCTGTCCGCCGAACTGTCGCTCCGAGGCGACCACTAGCCCCGAGAAGCAGCAGGCATCGGGCCGTCACGACGCAACAACCGGAGGCTCGCCATACTGCGCCGCAAAGAAGGCGCTCACCCCATGTTGCTCAAGGCTTGAAGCCCAGAATTGGGGATTGGAGGCCAACCACTTCGCCGTTGCGCGAAGCCCCGATCGCCACGAACGCCGCGGCGCCCAACCGAGCTGTCTCCGCGTTTCCTGATCGCCGAGAGCGTATCGGCGGTCATGGCCAGGCCGATCCGCAACCCTTCGTAGGTAGTCATCGGGACGCCCGCCAAGACCCAAAGCACGACGCCAAGACTCCAGTGTGGCCTGGTTCGTCCGGGGTCGGCCCCCTGAGAAGTGGTACACCGCCCCCTCGGTTCCAACGCGCGCCGCAGCGAGGATCCCCGCCGCGTGGTCGTCCACGTGCAGCCAGACGCGCTCCTGCAGCCCATCTCCATAGACCCACATTGGCTGGTCGGCGCCCCAACGAAGCGCCGCTAGGGGCAACAACTTCTCGGGGAACTGTCCAGGCCCGTATGTGTTGCAACCACGGGTAATCACCGCATCGAGCCCAGAGCTTCGCACCGCAGCCTGCACCAACGCATCGCCACAGGCCTTGGTCGCTGCGTACGGATTCGTGGGCTCTACCCCATCTGTTTCTCGGGCCGCCCTCCGACCCACCCGATCGCCATAGACCTCATCGGTGGACACCTGAACGAACCGCTCCACACGACAGTCGACCGAAGCCCGCACGAGCATCTCTGTACCCTCGACGTTGGTGCGAACAAAAGGGGCATTGTTGGAGAGCGACCGGTCGACATGGGTCTCTGCAGCCAGGTTCAGGACAACACGAGGTCGCACTCGTGCCATTAACTTCGACACAAGTACGCCATCAGCAACGTCCCCCTCCACGATGGTCAGGCGGGAAGATTCGGGGAGCCCTGCGTAGCTCTCGCCCACAGCCCTTAGAGCAACTGGATGGGCGGCATAGGTCATCGCATCGAGCACAACGACCTGGGGCCCCTCTGTCCACGCCAGGAGTTGCTCTACAACGACACGGCCGATGAAGCCTGCTCCACCTGTAACCAACCAAGTATCAGTCACGAAACACCGTGTAGCCCGGCCGGTTCTCTGATCAGGGACGACCAGAGCCTCCGATGAAGGCGGGGGCACCCTCGGTGTACATGATGGCCGAACATGGACCCGAGTCACCCCAGCAACAGCCCACGTAGTAATACAGCCCCCGTGACCACTGAGTCCCAACCGGCAAGAGAAGCGTTCGCTCGTAAAGACCACCACGCATGTGACGCATCCCCTTACGCGTGAACTTCTTGCCGTTGGGGGAGATCCACAACTTCGGATCGCAGGTGGCCTCACCATCCGCCATGGATAGCTGGAACTGGTAGGAGCCTCCGGGGGCCACGACGGGTGGGACCTGCAGAGACGAGACAACCGGCGGGGTCATGCTGGGCGGCTTCGCCCACGCCGAAGAGGACCTGGTGTTGGTGGGTGCCCGAAGCCGAACTGGCTTGGCCTTCGTAGTCTTTCCGCCCCACAGGTCTCCCGCACTGGGCCCCATTGCGAGGGACTCCTCGGACGCGGACTCGTCCGCCTCCGAGGGGCGACCGCTCGGGCTGGTGGCCGAGGCCGCTGCTTTCTTGGGCTGCTTGCGACTCGAGGCGCTCCGGCGGCTTCGCGCCGAACGCTTAGAAGCCCGAGGCTTGGCCTTCGAGCTGCGAACCGAACGAGCAGGAGATGGCGTCGCTGCTCCTACTGCAGCAGCAGTCCTCGACTCCGCAGAAGCACCGCGAGACTGGTCAGCGGCAGTCCCGTCGCCCGAGTCTCCTTCGCCACCGGCAGCCCCCACAGCGACCTCTGTCCCCGCGGTCTGCTCCATGCTCAACTCGATGGGCAGCGGATCTCCTTGGAAGAAGGTGTCGCCCACCCAGCGAGTGAAGAACGTCACGAGGATGCCAACCCCGATCACCAAGAAGATCAAGGCGAGAGCCCCGCCACCGGCTACCAGAGCAAGCGCCCTCTTGGAGCCGGCCTGGCGCTTTTCCTCAAGATTGACAGCCACAGCCTTCAGGGGGCCAGTCATCCGATCGAACTCCGCCAGCACCCCGGGAGACGCTGCGGCTGCAGGGTCCTCATCGTCAGCGCCATGCCGCACGCTGTCCGGCGAGGTGGCGTCCAGCTGAGCGAGTGCACCCAGTGGGCTCGGCGGGTCCATCCCCGAGTGGGCCGGCATGTGACGAGTGGGCCCCAAGGGCATGGCAACGGATTCGGGGAGAGGTACTTCTGTCACACCGATGGGTGCCAGAGATGCGTGACTGTCGAAGCCATCGAACAGATGCTCCGCCTCTTCCTGAGAGACCTCGGGAAGGGTCGGACCAGGAGGCGCCGTGATCGCATCGCTTGACGAAGCCATAGGAGCAACTGTCGCCTGAGACTCTAGAGCTGCCCGGTGCTGCTCGCCCCCGTCGTCGCTGACAACGACCGGCTCCACAGGGGGCTGGGACTCCTCATCGTCCAGCGCATGAAGCTCGAGACTCGGAGCCACCTCCATGGGGGGCGCAGACGGAGTGCGGATCGGAAAGTCAATCGGCGCTTCTTCATCCGCAGTGCTCCACTCGCCGACACACTCCCGAAAGAACCGTCGCCCGCGACTCGGCTTCCACGTGTCTTGGAGTGCCTCCACTGGCCCCAGCAGAGTCAGGGCGTTGGGGGGCCGGTTGTCAGGAAGGGGAGAGACGAGCCATCCCACCAGATTCTCGATGGCCTGAGCTGGCACCTCATCCAGTCCGTAGCCCTGGGTCGATCGAAGCGACTCGCGCAAGATCGGATAGCGCTCCTCCCAGGTCGTAGTCGCCGCTGCGTGGACCAGCGCGGGCAGATCGACACTGCCCGTCGACGGCTCAACCACGAATGGCTCCATGCAGACAAGCTCGAAGGCGATAAGGCCAAGAGAGTACAGATCAGACCGACCATCGAGGTGCAACCCTCGAAGCTGCTCTGGGCTCATGTAGAGAGGCGTCCCCTTGGTCATCTGGGTCATCGTCTGTCCCGACAACCGCTCTCCTGCCCAAGCAATTCCAAAGTCGAGAATCTTGAGATATCCGTTCTCCGACATCATCAGGTTCTCGGGCTTGAGATCTCGATGCACCAGACCGAGCTGTTCGCCAGAGGGCGTCTTCAGGCTGTGGGCATAGCGCAATGCATCTACGGCCTCGCTAAGCAAGAGAACCAGGGCCTCCAGCGGCATGCGCGTGCCCGCACCTCGCAGCTTCGAGATCAATTCCCTCAAGGTCTGGCCGCGAACGAGCTCACAGACCATCAAGAAGGTGTCTCCCAAGAACTCGTGAGAGATCTCTTTGAACTGGATCACCTTGATGATGTTGGGGTGATGAATCTTGCTCAGAAAGCCCGCCTCATCTGCGAAGGCGCTGACAACGGCAGGCACATCACTGACCCGAAGCGGGTCGAGCAGCTTGATCGCCACCTCCTTGGAGAAGCCGAGATCCCCCATCACCTCGGCACGGTAGACGTTCCCAAACGCACCAATGCCTAGCTGTTCAACCAATCGGTACTCGCCGAGGACAGCGGGCAATCGCATGCCAGGCTCGGAGCCTCCCTGGCTCCCCCAAACCGCTAGCTACGGAGGGGAGGCCGCGTCCATCATACTGACCGATGACAAGACCGGCCTCACAAGACGTCCACAGAGACTAACCAACACTTCAGATAGCGAGCCTCTGGAAACCAAAGGGGGACCGGATGACAGGGAGCCTGACCAGCCCGACGGATGACACTCAGCCGACAGTTGGCCCACTTCGCAGCCTCAGTCAGCACACGCTCGAACCGCTCCTCATTCAGGTGATAAGAGCAGGACGCTAGGACCGCGAGACCCCCTGGCCGGACCTTGCGCAAGACTCGAGCAAACAAGGTGCGGTACGCGGCTGAGCCGCGGGAGAGGTGCTTCTTCGAGCGGATGAAGGACGGCGGATCACAAATGACGGCATCGAGGGATCCGTCGCGAACCGTCGCTAAATAGTCTTCACAGGGGGCGCAAGCCACCGTCACCTGGCCGGCTAAGCCATTCCTCTCGGCATTCTGAGAGGCCATGGCACAGGCAGCCTGGGAGCGGTCGACACACACCACCTCAGTGGCCCCAGCGCGCGCCGCGTGGAGCCCCCACTGGCCCACATACGAGAACAAATCCAAGACCCGACCCGAGGCCAGCGCCGGGCTCATGTGTCGTCGGTTGTCCCACATGTCGAGAAACAAACCGGTCTTCTGTCCGCCGTGGGGTTCGAATTGAATGGAAAGTCCGTCATCTTCGGTACACCAGGCTGGCTCCGATCCGGCCTCTACCCCCCAACCAGAACCCGCATCATCGGGCAGACCCTCAAGAGCTCGCCCGCGACTGTCACACTTCCAGAATCCGGCCATGACATCGAAGCGTTCCCGCAAGATCCCTTCGATCCGAGGCCGCAGCCTCTCCATGCCCGCCGTGTTGGCCACGAGCACCACACGCGGCCTTCCGTCAGCGCCCTCGAATCGGTCAATGACCAGACCCGGGAGCCCGTCAGCTTCCCCGTGCACCCACCGAAACGAGCGCCGACCAGGACATACCCGCTCGCGCAGCGCGAGAGCGGTGACTAGCCGCTCCTCGATGAGGCGATCTTCCACAAGAACGTCGGGGTCCCGTGTCAACAGACGAGCCGCGATCAGTGTGTTGGGATGGGCATAGCCACGACCAACAAAGGCCCCAGCACTATCCACCACCTGAACGGCATCGCCAGCAACAAGAGCGTCCGGAAGCCCCTCCAGTTGGTTGCTGAAGACCCAGGGGTGACCGCGAAGTACGCGGTGCCGCCTCCCGGACCTCAAGACCAGGCGATGCTCCAGCTGCGAGGCCTCGACTTCAGTCACACCTTCTCCACCTGGGGAGCGCCCAGCAGCCCTGATGGCCGCAGACACAGGACAACAATCAACACGAGGAACGCAATGGCGTCCTTGTAGTCGTGGAACTCCGCTCGCGGCCAGAGACGGCTCGCCTCGTCCCCATGCACCTGGTGGCCAAGGGCCTCCCAACCAAAGTCCATAGTAGCGACCAAGACGGTCTCAGAGAGGCCGAGCAAGAAGCCTCCAAGCATGGCCCCCCGAATGTTGCCAATCCCCCCCAGCACGGCAGCGATGAACGCCTTGAGGCCGATGATGAAGCCGTCATTGAACTTGATCCCGCCAGTGCGAAGCCCATAGAGAATCCCGGCCGCAGCGGCAAGGGCTGAGCCCACCACAAACGTCATGGTGATGACGCGAGTCACTGGAATTCCGAGCATCATCGCCGCTTCCGGATCCTGAGCGATGGCTCGCATGCCAGCGCCAAGACGTGTCCGCGTCACCAGAAGATCCAGTGCCAGCATCAACAACAGTGCCGACACGACCGTCATGACCTCAATCCACTGAACCTCGATTCCGAGAGCCGGGAAGGAGGTCGCCGAGAGCCCTGTGAAGTCTGACATCTGAACGAACGTCTGCGTGTCACGCCCGACTGCGAGCATCACCAAGTTCTGCAAGAAGATGCTCATGCCAATTGCCGACAAGAGAGCGTTGATCCTGGGCGTGCTGCGGGGCCGGCTGGCACTGCGCTCATCCAGCCGATACGCCTGAAGAGCAAACAGCACCAGGACGAGGCCACCCGCCATACGACTAGCCCAGACAGCGGGCGAGTCCACGGAGCCACCAATCCCCCCCTTGCCTGGCAAGAGAATAAGGAGCAGCCCAACGACCGCGAAGGCCGCCGAGCCCACCGCCGACCACGTGGGTGTCCTCCGCAGGGGCTTGTAGGCGACGGAGTCCAGCGCAACCCCCAGTGCCGCACAGCCAATCATCGAGGCCATGATGGCGAGAGGAAGGGCCACGAAGATCGAGGTAATACCCCAGCCGAAGAGCGCCTCCAGGGCTAGCAAGCCCAAGAAGGAACCCACCATGAACACCTCGCCATGGGCGAAGTTGATGAGCTCGATGATCCCGTAGACCATCGTGTAGCCAAGGGCGATCAGAGCAAACAGTCCCCCGAGACAAAGCCCATTGACGAGGTGCTGAGCAAGCGAGGCCGGCTGCTCCAGAGCCATGAGCCCCGACGCTCCCCCGAGGACCAGCAGGAGGCCAACCAGGACCCCTCCGACGACTCCCTGGAGTATGTCGCCACGAACAGGCGAAGTAGCCAAGGTGGTGACCGGGTCAGTCGGTACCGGCGGGCGCCGTAGATGGTGGGGTGGATGGATCTGCTGGAGACGCTGCAGCGTCCCCAGTCGTGCTCGGGGTCTCTGTCGCCTGCACAGGCGCAGCTTCCCCGGCCTCCTCCTGAGCCTGTCCTGCAGCACCCAAGAGAACCGTCTCCATGTACTCGAAGGCACCGTCCACAACACGGTAGAAGGAGTACTTGCGATTGAGCGTGTCGCCGTTGAGGTCGAACTTCGTCACGCCGAGCGTGCCCTGGTGCTGGGTCGCCCGCGTGTGACTGACCACTGCCCCCCGGAGATCGTCGGGACGTCCCTCCTTCACTGCCTCATAGGCCGCATTGAGCAGGATGTTGGCGGTGTCGTAGGCATACGGCGCATAGTTCTGGACCGGACGACCGTACTTGGCCTGGAACGATGACAAGAAGTTCTTCGCAGAGTCCAGACGCTCGAGGGGAGTTCCTGGAAACGAAATAATGGCCCCCTCGGTCGCCGCGCCGCCCACATCGAAGAAGTCCTGCCCCTTGACCGCGTCGTCGCTGACGAACAAGGAAGCGATGCCCAGCTCGCGCGCCTGCTTCACCAGGAAGCCCGCCTCGTCATAGAGACCGCCGAAGTAGATCGCATCGGGGGCTGCTGCCCGCACCTTCGTCAAGAGGGCGCGAAAGTCCTTGTCTCCAACCGAGATCCCGTCGAACGAGGTGATCTTCAAGCCCACGTTCTGTCCGTGTTCGCGGAACACCTCTGCAAGACCCTGCCCATACTGGGTGCGGTCGTGAATCACAGCCACCGTCACCACGTCCAATCGGTGACGTACGAACTCCGCAGTCACTTGGCCCTGAATACCGTCGTGCGGTGGGACACGAGCGATCTCCACGTAGCCCCGCTGGGTGATCTCCACATTGGTCGTGGCCGGACTCACCGCCATGACGCCTGCCGAGTGGTAGACCTCTGTCGCCGGCAAGAAGCAACCTGAGTTGTAGTGTGCAACCACACCGAAAGTAGAAGGCTTGCCCGTCACCGCATACGCCGCTGCGACAGCCTGCTTTGGGTCCGAAGCATCATCCTGGACGTCCACCTCTAGGGTCCAACCCTTTTCTTTGAACCGCGGGCTCCACTCCGCCGCCGCCATCTGCACCGCATCAGCACACTCCCGCCCCACAGCAGCGTTGGGCCCCGTGGTGGGCAACACCGCCCCCAGCGTCAACGTACCGCCGGCGCTACCACCACTCTCAGAGGAGTCCTGCGAAGTGCCACTGCAAGCGAACAGCAGACTGAGGCCAGCAAACAGACCCCACCGCCCCACGAATGTCCGTAGGTTCTCTGCTCTCGTCATGGCGTCCTCCCAAACGACTAACCGCGGAGTCTAGCCCGGATCGAGGACTCGGAACATGCGAGCCAGTCGCGCACTCAGTGCTCACCTCGATGGGCCCGGTCCAGAAGCAAGACATATTCGGTGAACTCGGCCTCCCGACTCAGTGCGCGGGCTCGAGCGCCAGCCTGGGCGACCAGGGTCGGGCGTGGAGGCAGGTGCGGAACCCGTCGGAATGCATTGTCCACCCGCAAGACAGGGCCTGCAGAAGGACTGAGCCTCTCCAACAAGCTCTTCAGATTGACTGCCGAAGACAAGCTTCGGTTCTCCCCAAGACAGTTGAAGTCGAACTGATCGGTGCGTATCCGCAGCGCCCGCGACGACGAACAGCGGAAGAGGTCGAGAAGCACATAAGAACCAGCGCTTCGCTCCAGCGCGCCAGTGGGAGGTCGCTGCGCCAGACCCCATCGGTTCTTCTCTTGGCTCGTGGGGCGCTCCGGGAGGTCCTCGGTGATCTCGCCGACCGCTGCCCAGCGGAAGTCGTCGCTGGTGACATCGTGGCCGTGGCCGTCCTCATCCACAAACCGCCAACAACCGGCCGCTCCTCCTCGCTCGAGTGTGTTGATGGGGATAGGCAGGTGATCGGTTGCCCAAGCGGGCCCCTCCACCACAAGGATCCGAAACCCCGCGTGCCGTAGCGACTCCGCCAGCCGTTCGCCCTCCTCCACCTGCTCGGGGGCGGACAAGAAGCTGGGCCAGGCCCGCCGCAAGTGCGCACCCGCCGTATAGAGGTCAATCTCCAGAAGCTGGGCAAGCCTGCGACGAAGCCCTTCATCCGCTTCCGCATAGGCTGTCGACGGGACCAACAGCAGCCGCATCGGCGCACTGCGAGGCCCAAAGGGGCCGCGCCCCCGGCCCAACTCGCCCGCCAACGACAGCACCTCCCCATGGCCAGGGAGCAAGGCCGCGACCTGAGCAAAGTGCAGGTCCCCCGGCGTCCCGGACAAATCGACACTCGAAGGAGGGTGGTCGACTTGCACCGCCTCCTCATCACGGACACGGCAACCAAGGTCAACCCGAACCTCTGATGATTCGGACTCCGCCCGACTCTGTTTCTCGAGACCGCTGGGCCGAGCATTCTCAGGGCGACTAGGCGAACCGGAGCCTACTCGGGGCTGCTCCATGGATTGCGCCGCCGCCGCGGCCATGGCTTGGGCGGCAAACTCCTCCAAGCTGAGCCCGGAAGCCTCAAGACCCGCCAAAGGAGAATCAACCTCTGGGACACCTGTCTCTTGGGCAGAGTCGTCGGGAGACAGCGGCGCCGAGCAATACATGCAGCGGCTGAACTTTGGCCCATTGGGTCGTCCACAATCGGGACAAGGCCGAGCTGAGTGCTTCACGACCAGTCCTCCGGCGCAACACAGGTCGTCTGACTTGCCGAGAGACGGCCTGCGAACTATAGCAACGGTCGTGCAAGACCCCGTAGACCAACCCGTCATCCATCGGATCCGCTCCGACGGAGAGGGACGCGAACTCCTCGATTATCTCCTGACCACCTTGGTCACGGTCCCCGAGCAGGATGTCCGAGATGCTGTGGAGGACGGTCGGTTCCGACTCCGTGGCGGCCCAGTGCTCAGGGCCAGCAGTAGACTAGAAGCCGGCCAGGTTCTCGAGGCGGACGTGCCTGCTCGAGCCTACCGACACCCTCTGGATCCCGAGGTTCCCGACCTCCTCAGCGAGGTGCACCTGGACAGCCACCTGCTCGCAGTCAACAAGCCTGCGGGGCTCCTGAGTCACCCACTGGGTCCCCAAAAAGTCGCGGCCCTGTCCATGGCGCGCGTCCAACTGGAGGCACGGGGAGAGCCCGCCGACCTGCGCCCGTTGCACCGACTGGATCGCGAGACATCAGGCGTATTGCTCATGGCCCGTACCCGGTCTGCTGACCGCAAGGTCAAGCAGGCCTTTGAGGACCGCGCGGTGGCAAAGGCCTATCTCTGCCTGGTACGGGGACGCTTTCATCCGAAGCGCAGAAACGTCGAGGTCCCGGTGGTTCGAGACATCGATGGGCCCATCCGAATCCGCATGTGCGCGACGACGCAAGGCCCCCCAGCGAAGACGGAATTCGAAGCCCTCGACTGGTTTGGTAAGGATGACTGGGGCGCCAGCGGCATCGGATACAGCTGGGTGCTAGCGCGCCCCACGACGGGGCGTACTCACCAAATCCGAGTACACCTCGCATACATCGGTCATCCACTGGTGGGAGACAAGCTCTACATCGACGAAGGTCGCGCCTTTCTGCGGAGATGGGATGGCCGTCTAGACCAAGCGGACATCCAGTCGCTGGGCATGAACAGACAGGCCCTACACGCCTGGAGCACGAGCCTTCAGCATCCGGCTCAAAACAATCGGCTGACCCTCCAAGCACCGGTGCCAGAAGATATGCTGCACTTTGCCGAGTCTCACGGCGGCACCATGCCCAATTGTGCACCAGAAGGAGTCTGATCCCATTGACTGGAAGCGCCCTCGAGCCCGGACTCATGCTCGGCGACCTTCCGGTCTTCCCGTTGCCTGAGCTCGTCTTCTTTCCCAACACCCTGCTTCCCCTTCATGTGTTCGAGCCTCGCTATCTGGCGCTCGTTGAGGAAGCCATGGCCACCGATCGCAGAATTGGAGTGGCTCAACTCAAGGCGGGTTGGCAGGACGACTACCACGGCAGTCCACCAATCCAATCCATCATGGGTGTTGGTGAAATTGTTCAGAACCTCGCAGCAGATGGGGCTCGTCGCAACATACTGCTGCGCGGGGTCGGCCGCGTGAGGGTGATCGAAGAGAACGACTCACCCCACCCCTTCCGAATCGTCAACGCTGAGGTGATCGCGGAGCGCTGGGAGACAAGAGATCGTGAGAGCATCGGGCTCCAGTTGCTAACCCTCCGACAGCTCTTCGCCAGCGCAGTCGCGGGCACCCCGGGAGCAGAAATCCAGGAAACCGAGCAGTTGTTTCGCCCGGACTTGGACCCATCCCACCTCGTCGACGCCATCAGCAGCGCAGTCCCCATCTCTGGGGCCCAGCGACAGGAGCTACTGGAAGAGGACCGAGTGCTCCATAGGGCTGAGAAACTAGTCGAGATGCTCGCGGAGTTGGTTCGACTTCCTGGCGCCAAGCACGCGGCAGAGACTCCTCCACCAGAGGACAGCTCGACCTAGACCGGGCGTTTGCGACCTCAGCGGCCCATGCGATAAGCCCAGCGCACCAGACGTCGAAGATTGGGAGGCGGTGGCGGAACGACAGCAAGGGCATCTCGGCCGCGTTGGGCCAGAGCAGTGCGTTCGTCGTCCACACCCGGAGGCCTAAACCCCGGACTGGGTGCGTCGAGCCAATCACCCCAGGCGCCCGGATCCACGGTCCCCAAGCGAACCTCCACCCCAGCCCAGGTGGGGAAGCGCTCTCCGACCGCACGCTCGAGGCCACGAACCTCCACCTCCGGCCCATAGCCAGGCCGACCCACCACAAGGGTGCCGGTAGGCTGAAGATCACGGCGCCGACACCTAGAGGCAGCGCCAATCGCCGCCTTCAACGCCATTTCGTCGCCAGCGGTGACCTCGCCGAGGTCCACGGCGACCACCCCGAGCGCAGGGAGGTCCAGAAGTGGGATGTCATCCACTTTCGCGGGATCAACGGGCAGACGCAGGCAAAGTGACGACTGCACCGCACCCCCTGTCGGGCTCAGAGTCCGCAGAAACTCATCCAACCAAGAGCCACCGGGTGGCGAACAACCTGGGCGGGCTACCAGGTCGAAGGTACGTATGCCCAGCAAGGTCGATGACTTGATGTCATTGACCACCACCTGCGACGGCAGCAATTGTCCATCCTCCGCGTGGAGGAACACCGGCGAGACGCCCGACTGAGGAAGCGTGCGCCGAAGAAGCGCCTGCTTCCATCGCCCTCGCGACAAGTCCACGGGGGCCACGCTGGGCCACGGGGGAGCCACTCCCTTGGAGTAACGCGCATAGTCCACGAGCTTTCTGTCCACCGGCAAGTCCGTCAGAGCCTCCGGCGACGATGCAAGCACACTCACCAACTCCTGGGACCCTGCCCCCTCCGCAACGGCATCAAGAGCCGAGAGAAGTGTCGAGCTGCCGGCGCTAGCTAAGAGGCCGTCCAGTTCGGGGATCCTGCCCGCCCCATCTGGCCAAAGGTCCACCAGTGGCCCGGTGCCCAATACCAACTCGCAGCCCGCCTGACGAACCGCCCGGGCAGCCTCCAGGCCATCTCCCAGGGTTGCCGGATGCAGCCAGAGCACAGCAACATTGGGGCGAAAAATCGCTGCCACCGAACGCAGCGCTCGGTTCCCCCCCGGTTCCGTTCGTGCATCGTGCACCGCTACCCGGTGACCGCTACCGAACTTCACCACACTGGCGAGCCGAACCAGCCCCAGAGGAAGGGTCTCTGCTGACTCTCTAGGAATCGAGAATCTGTAGATTGACGGCAGCTGGAGATCAACCGCTGGCCGAACGAACAGGGTCGTCAGTGTCCGGTGGGCCCGTTTCGAGCCAGCCATCGCGACGCTCAGGGGATCACAGACTCTTGAGCGGTGCCTTCATCTCCCACCGCCGGGTAGATGTCCACCGCCAGAAAGTCGATGGCGCCACGTAGGTCGTGAAACTTGTTGTCGTAATAGGTGGAGTCGTTGATGGCGAACGACAAGAAGCCGTGGGCTGGCGCCGTCCACTCCATGGAGTAGCCGGGAGCATAGTACTTCGTGAAGGAATCATCCTCCGCCTCGAAGCGCATCAACAGAGCCCCAAGGGGGAGCTCGCCGACCACCCCCCGCTCACCCGCCTGTGGCACCTCCGGGTCACCAACAGACGTAATGTAGCGATTCTTCTTCAGGTTGCCCGTGTCCACGATGGTGTACTTGCCGTTGTCCTCACCAGTGGACTCCACGAGCATCTGGTCCCCTTCGCACACGTGCACTCGGAACTGCCAGGTAGCCTGGATATCCAGATAGTTGTGGTACTCGTAGTCGAGCGGCTTGTAACACTGACCCCGCTCGAATTCGCGGCCGATGCCCGAGAGATAGTCTAGGTACTCTGAGCTACTCGACTTGCCTTCAGCCACAGCCTTGCAGCGCTCAAAATTCTCGCTGAGCCAGGTGTCGAGCAGGCTGGGGCGACCTAGAAAGGCTGTCTCGAAGTAAGTGAGGTCCTCTTCATTGGCGATCTTGAAGTCTTCACGAAGCCCACCGGACACCAGCTTCTGTAGGTAGACGATGGCCTCGCTTCTTGCCTCGCGTCGTTGCCCCTCTCCCAGCTTTCCAAAATCCGGAGAGCCATAACATGTCCAACCGTTGAGAACGACCTCGCCCACAGGCGGCGCCTCTTCCGCCCCCTTCTTCTTGCGCTTTTTCTTCTTCTTGGCGAAAGCGGCCGGCGCGACCAGCGCCACTGCCAGCACTAAGACGATCGAGAACATCAAGACGGAGCGACGCATCCTCAGCCTCCTCAGGCTTCTTCCCCCGGTGGGCGGCGATTGTACAGCATGCAATCCACAACCCGGAGCAGGGTTCGGATCAATCCAGAGCCCAAGACGGGAAGAACCCGCCTGGGAAAGCCTGGGCAACATCGACCCCAGCACATGGGGCTCGGACGGGCAGTGCGCCTACCCCGACACCTACGGCGCGAGGCTGCCGCAAGCGATGCCGGGTCAGCAGAGCCGCCCGGCTCACCGCCAGCCGCGCCCCACAAGGGGGCTACGGCCAACAGCGAAACAAGTCCTAGATCTTGCCCTGCAGGAAGAAGGCAATGACCAGTGCGTAAATGCACAGGGACTCGATGAGAGCCAGGCCGATAATCATCGGGGTCTGGATCTTGCCAGCGGCGCTAGGATTGCGAGCGATACCCTGCAGGGCACCGTAAGCAGCGACACCTTGGGCGATGCCACAACCCATGGCAGCGAAGCCAATGGCAACGCCAGCGCCCAGCGCGACAAAGCCTTGAGCCTCGGGGGCAATCCCGGCAGCGTGGGCCACCGAGGGAAGGAAAGCAGCCGCCAACACCGTGGCGGGAACGAGCAGCGTACGGAACTTCCGAAGCATCAGATCAAACTCCTGTTGGAAACCGGATAACCCTCCGGTCAAGGTGCCGGAGAACCCGGCCTATCCATAGATCAATGGTCGTGCGAAGTCGCCAGACCGATGTACATCACACTGAGAAGGGAGAACACGAAGGCCTGGATGAAGCAAACAAAGAGACCCAGGCCGAGGAAGGCTACGGGAATCCCGTAGCCGAGGATTGCATGAATTGCTGTCGGCAACTCGTTGAGGAAAATCTCGAGCACCAGGTGATCCCCGAAGATGTTTCCATAGAGGCGGACCGACAGAGAGAGGGGGCGGCACAGGTGCGAGACGATCTCGATGCAAAGCATCAACGGCCCCAGCCAACTAACGGGCCCCCAGAAGTGCTTGAAGTAGCCCACAAAGCCGTTTCGCCGGAGCCCCACCAAGTTGTAGACCGCGAAGATCACCAGCGCCATTGGGACATTGGTGTTCAGCTGATCTGTGGGCGGCAGGAAGCCCGGGAATAGGCCCAGGCAGTTACTGACGAAGATGTAGAGGAACAGGCCCGCGATGAGGGGAAAGAAGATCTCAGCGTCCTTACCCAACACACCACGGCACAAGTTCAAGATGGCTTCGGTGTAGAGCTCAAAGATGTTGCGAGGACTCAGCTTGTCATCGGGAACCAAGCCAGCCGGTCCAGCCGGCGCACGCATCATGGCCATGCGAGCAAACCAGGCCAAGAACAGCACAATCAGCACAGCCAAGACCGAGTGTGCAAGAGGCAAATAGGGGGCCCCCTCCTCACCCTGAAGGAAGGGCAACAAGGACAGCCAAGTAAAGGCATCTGCGGCGGCAAGGACGACTGACATCATCTTCGCTCCTGCTACTCCGGGCCGAGGCCCATCAGTTCAAGACATCCATGAGAGAGGCAAGGACGATGGCCGGGAAAACAACACCGACACCCAAAAGCACACCGAAGCCATCCAATCGCAGCACCAACACCAAGAATCCGAGACTGGCTCCTAGCACGAGGAACTTCGCGAACAGCCTCCCCATCATCGCGCCAATCTCCATCGTCTCTCGCCCCGTCGCTACCACGACGATCCTGGCGAGGAACCAGAAATTGCCAATCGCGACAATTCCGCCGCCCAGGATGCCTACTGCCGTGTCCTGTCGATCCGTCAGCCAAAAAGCTGCGACCGCAGGAACGAGCAGGAGGGCCGACAAGGCGGCAACCCGCCCTGCACCACGGGGAAGGCCCCCGGTCACCGGAAGCGGCAGCTTTTCTCCACCGTCTTCGAGCGCTATTTCGTCCTTATCTGTCAAGGAATCAAACCCTCCTGTTGTCCCGAAGCAAAGCCGGCAATTTTGCCTGCCTCTCTCCGAGTCCAACCAGAGTTGAGCGCTCCTCTACCGGACCTGTTTTTCGATGTCAAACCTTCGGCGCTCAGACCAGGACTCGCGAGCCATCAGCCCGACGAAGAATCCAACCGGCCAAACCATCACCCCAACCAGCAGACCAAGCCACCATGGGAGACTTGCAAACAGGATCAGAATGGCAAAAGAAACTGCGGCCATGACGGTCGCAACGGCCACCTCAATCTCCTTGATGGCTGGCTCGACCGGAGACGTCCACTCCTCGGGGGCAAGGACACCGTGCAGAGGCCAGAGATGCCAAGAGATCCAAATCAACCGATACCACTCGTTCACGCCCGACCCGGGAAAGTTCGTGGGAGGCTGAGCAGCCCACGGCTCCCCATCGGGACCCAGGCAACGTGGCGATGGCGATCCCGGTCGAGCGGCCAGGCGAATCGAATCCTGAGCGCGCACCGGAAGGTAGTGCGCGAGTTCAGGGTTGAGCCGATCGCGCAGATCGGAGAAACCCGCTAGAGAATTTCGCGGCTTGAACGGCCGGTCTCTCTGCTGAACCCAGTCGCCGTAATATCGACTGTGAACACTCGCCCTCAGAAACCAGGTCACCAGCGAGACAAAAGCCAGCACGAGACCGAACGCGAGAAAGTTGGCGTCCTGAACGAGCACCCTCTGGTCAAACCCGGCAAGGGACCCAACCCCGACCAGGCCCCAGACCGCCAACAACTGATAGACCCCCGACATGGCGTTGTAGATGGACTGATGTCGGGGCCCCAGATGATGCTCCACGTGGTAGTCGAGGAGCGCAAGACACCCATCGCAAACCCTGTAGCCTCGACCCACGACATCTCGCGGAGCCTTGCGCTCCGCGACCTGGGCCCCTGTCGGCGACTGAATAGTGCGGGCGAAACGGACCTCAATCACATTGAAGGCAGGCAGAGCGCAGTAGGCACAAGCAGCCATCAGGTCACGTCCGTTCCCAAGCCACGCACTGATCCGCCCTCGACCACACTTCGACCCGCCGCAGCGCAACCCGCTCGTCCTCTACACGAGGAGCGAGACGACCGAAGACGAGACGCGCGAGCACTCCGGGAGTGGGTGGGTTGGACTGCTCCCCCTCTCGAAATGGGTCGAGATCATTCAGGTGACGATGATCGAAAGGCTCCACAACCTCCCACAAAGCTGCTCGTAACCCACTTGGTGGGAGGACAAAGCCACGTGAATCCAGCTCAGCAGACTCGACGAAAGCAACGATCCGGAAGTTGTGCCCATGCAGTGCGCCAGGCTGCCCAGTAGACGCCGGGATGGCATGGCTGGAACAGATCTGGCACTCGGCAGAGAGAACAAACATCGACGCGATGTTCACCGGGCCTTGGCGCAGGAGTCAAGACGCACAAAGGAGTACGATCCCCTCCATGATGTCTCCAAGCGACTCCCGATCACGCACAATCACAGCGCTCCTCGCCACCTTCAGCGTCTTGGTGGGCGGAGCGTTCTACCTTCACAGCATGCTCAGTCCTGCGAAACCGAAAGTAACTCCACTGCGCACTACACGAGCCGTCACTCAGCCCATGACGAGTGAAACGGATGAGTCCTCTCTAGACCAGAGAAGCTCCTTGGCCGCTTCACCGGCAATTCTGAGGATGGCGACGCAAGCCAAGGTGTCGCCCCCGCACCAGCGCGACGAGGCACAAGCTGCACTCGCACCGATCATCTCGTCACTAGAGGCTTGTTATCGCTCCCTCCAACGAGACCAACCAGGGGTCAGTGGCAACGGCTCCATTCATCTCGTGGTCGGCAACGACGGAGCCGTCCGAAAACCAACATTTCAGTTCTCAGGAACCCAGAACCAACGCTTTCAGAAGTGCGCCATAGGAAAGCTCAAGACGGCAACGATGCCTGGTGTAGCACCCGAGACCTCGGTCTTCTGGCCCCTGCACATGGCCCCCGATGTCGGAGTACAACTACGAACTCCCTAACGGAGGTATCCGCTGATGGTCTTGAACGACTCGGTACCCGCGCGACGCAACCAATCAAAGACCACGGTCTCCACCGAAGTCGTGACGGCGCCCAGCTGCCGATAGAGGCCCACGGCAGCCATGTAGTCTTCGCGATGGCGCGACACGACCGCATTCAAGGGGACGTGGACGGCATATTCATCTTCCGCAAGGGAACGCGCTGTCTGATAGACGCAGACGTGCGCTTCCATCCCCACCACAACGACATGGCTACGGCCCGAGGTCGTCAGTGCCCCTGCAAAGTCTGGCACTCGAGCCGCGGAGAACTGAAGCTTCGCTACCGGCTCGACCTCGGGCGGTAGGTGTTCGCGAAGCTCAGGGACTGTTGGACCAAGGCCCTTGGGGTACTGCTCGGTAACGAGAACGGGAATCTCCAACAGCCGAGCCGCTCGAAGGAGTACGGCCGTGCGCTCCAGATTCCTCGCATGGACTTGAGGGGGCATCGCCGCCGCGAGGCGTTCCTGCCAATCAATCAGGGCGATGATGGAATTCTGCGGTGTCAACGACAGCATGACGACTCCTCCCCGCTTGGCATGCTCCGTCGTCGAAGAGACGACCTGAGACCTCGTACGGGGCCGCATCGTGTCCGTTACAGAGGCCGGAAGTCAACGCGAAGCACACGAGCTGAGCTTGCAGGCCCCGAGCCGAGAGCGCATGCTCGCATCCGATGATGGACTGGCTTCAAGCACTGCTGCTCGGCGCCCTACAAGGGCTGACGGAGTTCTTGCCGGTGTCCTCCTCCGGTCACCTCGTGCTCTTCCAGGAGTGGCTCGGGGAAGCGTTCTTCGCCATGGGAGAGGAGGGGCTGTTCATCGTCCTGCTACACGCCGGGACGCTCCTCCCCGTGCTGTGGTTCTATCGCGCAGATCTGATGGCAATCGTGTCGTCACTCATCGGATCGCAGAGCAGCGAGGGCGACGGACGAGAGCACCGACAGTTGGCAATCGCCGTGACCGTCGCAACGATACCCACAGGGGCCATGGGCCTCTTGTTCCAAGACCTGTTCGAGCGCCTCTTCACCAACGTCTCCGCGGTCTGTGCTGCGCTGCTGGTCACCGCCGGCTTGCTGCTGGCAACACGCTTCCGCTCTGAACCAGAGGGCTCGGGCCGACCGCCAACCATCGCCCTCGCGCTCCTCTTGGGCCTGGTTCAGGGGTTGGCAATCACTCCTGGCATCTCACGCTCTGGCGCAACGATTGCTGCCGCCCTCTTTCTAGGGATGGGGCGGGAGCAAGCCGCCAGGCTGTCATTCCTCATGTCGGTGCCCGCCATCTGCGGGGCGCTGGCCCTGAAGCTCTCGTCGGGCATCTCGTTGAGCACCATGCCCTGGGGGCCCGCCCTCATTGGCTTCGTGACAGCGGTCATCGTCGGCTACGGCGCCTTGGTGCTTCTCGTGGCCCTCGTGCGGAGAGGGCAACTCCACCGCTTCGCGGCGTACCTCATCCCACTGGCTGCGCTCGCCTACCTCTTCTTGAGTTGAGGCCCTCAGCCTCCCAAACGGCGACGGGGCAGGAGCGCCAGGAGTCCAAGGAACAAGAGCGTCAGAGTCCCCGGGCGCATGCGTCCCGCGACTCCACAGTCGCACCCTTCATCCGCCATACGGAGCACCTCGACGTCCTGCGAGATCTCGCCCGTTCCACCTGGCCCGGAAGCTCGCAGTGTCACCGTATGGGTTCCCGGCTCATCGAAGAGCCACGTGGGCTCGTACGTGCGGATCGCCTCCTCTTCGTTGCCATCCAGGATCCATTCAAAATCCGTAATGCAGCCGAACGCCCCCAACGGAGAGAGGTTCTCGAAAGCCACACTGAAGTCTCCGAGATTTTCGAAGCCGAATTCTGGCTGGGGCTGGTCACACGCGAGCACAACTCCGACCTTGCGCTGGTGAGCATCGAAGGCCCCTCCACACTCCTCATCCACCCCGTCCACGCTGAGAGTGATGGTGTACTGACCCTCCACCTCGTAGGTGTGGGAGACAACCGGCAAGCCGGAAGTGCTGCCGTCCAGCGTGACTCGCTCCGAGCCATCTCCAAAGTTCCACTGATAGCTGGTGAACTGCTCGCCTTGAAAGGTCTCTGGAATGCTCAGGTTCACCGTTAGAGGGGCCGCCCCCACAATGGTGCCCGCCGAACCTCCATCGTCATCGTCTTCGCCCGAGACCTCGAAATCCAGCGCCACCCCATACAGCGTATTGATCCCGCTCCAATCGTCTTCGTTGG
>MDTE01200413.1_pt1 | contig 29688 bp, 22 predicted proteins | sample 811231 | NCBI WGS metagenome assembly MDTE01 (sample SAMN05326651, study PRJNA326480) | marine metagenome | isolation source: seawater | place: Indian Ocean: Red Sea | collected 2010 | reverse complement strand
GGCTGGTGAAACCGGTCGACGGTGTTGCCAGGAGCCGAATCGATCCCCGAGAACTGCACGCCCAGATCAATCAACCAGTCGTAGATCTGTTCTCGGGAGTGATCAACGTAGTACCTCACCCACTCGCGGTTGGCCCCTTCACCCCACTCGATGAAGTCCTTGTAAGCCAGGTCGGGCGAGTCTTTCTGCCCGGCGGCCTCCTGTACCGGCGTATCGACGATCGACACCCCGCCCTGGGACATCACCGCGTGGCCGCCGTAGACACTCGACATGTCAATGACCACCACCTGGGCGCCACCGTCGGCCAGTTCCAGCGCGGCGGTCAGCCCCGAGAGCCCGGCTCCGACCACGACAACCCGCGGTTCCGGACCATTCGACGACCTCGCCGGTGGTTCACCGCCGACCCGAACAGTCCCCCGCCCGCCGACGACCAGTCCGACCCCCAAGGCCGCCAACATGACGGCGGCAGGGATAACGGCGGCAGCACCCGACCGTGATGTCATGGCGAAGCGTTCCCCTGGAGCCGCTTCAGCTGGATCTTGCGGAACTCGATTTCCATCGGTGGGCCGCCGTGCAACTGCAGGCCGATGATCCCCTTGGGAATCCGCTTGGCCTTCTCGTTATCGATCACCTCCGAAGCCACCCGGCCGTTGATCTTGAAGTACATCCGGTAACCCTTCACGACCACGTGGACATCGTTCCAGCCCTGTCGCTTGACGTGTTTCGCCTCGAGCCCCTTCTCCAGTTTTGTCACCGTCTTCTTTCCGTCGGCGGCGATCACCACGCGGTGCCCCCGCTGGACCAGGTACGATCCGCGGGGGTAGCCGTGAAAGTCCCACGACCCCAGCACCTGCGGACCGATGCCGACGTGGCCGAAGTCGGCGTGGTAACCGCTGACCTTGTGCGTCTTGGAGATCCCCAGCAGCCCACGGATGTGAATCCCCGAGTTGCCCTTGGTGCGGAACCGGTAACTGAGTTTCAGCTCATAGTCGCCCAGGTTCTTGTCGTGAAAGAGCAGGTCCGATCCCTTCCCATCGGTCTTGCCGACCAGCAAACCGTCGCGGACCGACCAATGCCCCCGCTTCTCCTTGGGTATCACGTTCCAGCCCTTCAACGTTTTCCCGTCAAAGATCGTCTCGAACTTTTCGGCCGCCAGGGCGGCCCCCGGAGCCAGCAAGCTCACCAACGTCCACAGCACCAGCGTTCTCATGTCGACTCCTTGGCCGTTCCTGTAATTGATCAGGTCTTCTTGCCGAACCGGTACACCGACAGTGCCGTCTTGCCCAGGATCCACCGCTTGTCCTCGGCGGTGAAGAACGGAATCAGGTCCTTCATGATCAGCAGCTCGTAGAAGTTCGCGTAGATCATCCGCCGCGGCCCGAAGGTGTCGTAGAGCTTGCGGAGATACGGCCACATGTCACGGAACGGCGGCTTTTGCTGCGACGGATTGTGCAACGACGTGCGAACGTAGACGTTGGGAAACTTCTCGAGCGCCAGGATCTGGTCGATGCCCTCGCGGTCGGGACGGGTGATATCGATCATGGCAAAGTGATCGATCACCAGCTTGACCCCGGGAAACCGCCGGGCCATGTCACCCACCTGGGAAAGCTGGTGCGGGGCCAGGAAGATGTTGAAGACGGCCCCCAACTGCTCGGCTTTCTTCCACAACGGGTAACAAACCGGATCGTTCATCCAGACCTTGTCGCGGTCGTAGATCGGGCTCAGCCGCAGCCCCACCAGCCGATCGCGTTTCATCAATCTCTCGAGCCGACCCGGGTTCTGGGGATCGCCGGGACGGTGAAGCCCGTGACCGACCAGTAGCCCGATGGCGGCGAAGCGGTCAGGGTGCGTCTTGACGCAGTGGCTCGAATACGAGTTGTCGGTACCGTAGTAGCAGACGTGGCTGATGACGGTCTTGGAGATCCCGTGCACCTGCATCTCGGCCAGCAGATGTTCCATCGAGTAATTGCGACGGGGCTTGCTGTTGGGACAGTTGGACAGCTTGGGATTGATCGGGAAGTCCTTGTCGTTGATCAACCACGCGTGTTCGGCACCGTTGACAATTTCGTCGGCGGTCCCGGGCGGATCGGCCGTCGCGACACGTCCCGCATCGAGTGCCGTCCAGGCAGCCGCCAGGCCACCGCCGGCCATTCGGCCCAGGCATGTTCGTCGATCGATTCCACTCATGGCTTCAACTGCAGCAACTCGACCTTGCGGAACTCAACCGGATGACTCTCCGACTGCAGCGAAATCGACCCGCCCTCGATCAACTGCGGCGACCCGGCGGGTTTTCCAGCGAGCAGCTTCTTGGCGTCCTTGTCGTTGGGATCGTACTGCGGCTTGGTGTATTCGATCACCGTCTTGCCATCGATCTTGTGACGGATCACCTCGCTGCCGCGGACCTCGACCTCGACGGTGACCCACTGGTCGCCGCGGTAGGTCTTCGAGACCGAATTGGTGCAGTGCGGCTTGTGAAGCTTGCCCTTGTAGAAGACGTGGGTCCCGGGCGTGCAGAGATTGGCGGTGCTGCGTTTTCCCTTGGCCCGTCCACCCAGCAACTGGACCTCGATTGAGACCGGGAAGTCCTGGTCCTTGCCCATCGACTCGGGCGACTGGCCGTGCACCATGATCCCGCTGTTGCGGAACGCCCAACCGGGTCCACCCGCGACCTGCTTGCCGGTGAAACGGTACTCACATCGGATGATGTAGTGCGAGAACGGCTTCTCGTAGAACAGGTGCCCGAACTTCCTGCCGAACCCCTTGTAGGCGTCGTAACCGACTTTCAGCACGCCGCCCTCAACCCGGAAGGTCTTGCCGAAGTTGTCGCCCAGGGCATGCCCCTTGATCTTCACCTTCCAGCCGGACAGGTCCTTGCCATTGAACAGCTGAATCCACTTCTTCTTGCCCGCCTCCTGCTTTTCGGCCGACGACAGCGTCGCCACCAGCAACGGAACCAGGAACAGGGACCAGCACAGCAGGCCGGACAGGCCACTTCGGAGCAGGCGTGTCATGGAAGAACTCTCGTGTGATGGAAATCGGGGGTGAACCCCCATTGTGCGATTTGTCGAGCCCGCGGGAAAGTCGCCGGCCGATCACGGATCGAACTTCAGCAGGCTCTGCCCCTCGGCCGGCATCGACGCCAGGGCCCGTTTCAGCTTCGTTTGTGCCGCAGACACGGCACCGGTCAACGTGCCGGTCAGCGGATTCTGCTCGTTGACGTCGGCCGCTACATCGATGAAACGTCCATCGCCGTAGAGCTTGAACCTCTGGTCCCGGACAAACCGCTGCGGGCGGCTCTTTTCCGGACGAGGACAATAATAGACGTGGATCCAGTCTCGCTGCCGGTATTCCTCAGCGCCGGCCAGAAGCCCCGCGAAGCTGCGGCCGTCAAGTCCCGTTGGCACGGGCAATCCGGCCACCTCGAGTGCCGTGGGCAGGAAATCCGAAAAGTCGACCAGGGCATCGGTCACCTGGCCAGCGGCGACGGTCCCCGGCCATCGCACCACCAGCGGCACTCGCGTGCCCGCATCGGTCATACGCCCCTTCCCTCCACGGATCTCGCGGCCGTTCAGCCGCGACCGGATCGTGCGATGCGTGCCGTTGTCGCCGGTAAACAGGATCACCGTCCGCTGCGAGAGTCCCAGTTGGTCGACCTTCGACACCACTCGGCCGACCTGCTCGTCCATGTAGGCGACCATGTCCTCGAAGTTCCGCTGCCGATTCTTGCTCTTGCGAGACGCACTTCGTGGTGTCGGCAGGAAGGGACTGTGAACCTGTATCAACGGCATGTAGGCAAAAAACGACCGATCCCTGTTCGCCTCGATGAAGTCTGTCACCGACCTGGTGACGATGTCCGGCCCGTAATCGCCAGGTCCGAACGTTCGGTTGGTGCCGTTGATGTACAGCAGCGGTTTCCAGAAACGGGATCCGAGCCGGTCGACCTGCCACAGGCACGTCTCATCGAAACCGGTTTTCTCCGGCCACGTTCCCTTCCCACGGAAGCGAGGCTTGTAGTGCTCGGCCCCCAGCAGTTGCCACTTGCCGGCCACCGCAGTCCGGTAGCCACCGTCCTTCATGTACTGACCGATCGTCTTCTGACCGCGGTTGAGGACCGAGAAGGCCGAGTAGTTGCGGACATTCGAGAGGCCGGTCATCAACTTGACCCGACTGGGAGTGCACAGCGGCTGAGAGTAACAGTGGCGAAATCTCAGGCCCTGCCGAGCGAGCCGGTCGATGTGTGGCGTCTTGTACTGCCGGCTGCCGTAGCACCCGAAGCACTCGTAGCCGACATCGTCGGCCATGATCAGGATCACGTTGGGGCGTCGTGAGTTCGCGTTCGACGACGTTGCCGCGGCGACGAGTTTTCGGTAACCGGCCGCGTAGCGTCGGCCCAGTTCGCGGTAGGACGCCGAATCGAAGTGTACCTTGTCCCCCTTGTGCTTCAGCCCTCTGGCCGACACGAAGCCGGTGTGCTCAACAGCTTCGGGCAGCCGGCGGTGGGCCGCATCGACCTTCTCCTTGGCGGCGTTCCAGGGCCTCTCTGGCCAACGCCCCATCTGGCCGGCCAGGAACGGCACACGGGGCGCCTTCAACTCGCGACGAAACCGCGAGACCACCTCGTGCAGTTTTTTCTCGTAGACCGCCGCTTTCGCGTCCCGGGCATCCGATTCCCCCTGATGCCAGAGAATGCCCTTGAGCGTTCCCTGTTTCAATGCGGCCTGGGCCCGCTTCAGGCAATCGTCCCACGGATGGGTCTTGGTCCCAGGATGGAACCCACCCGGTTGCCAGGCGGCGATCGCCGACCCTCCCACCGCACACGGAATCAGCCCGATCGTCACGTCCGGCCGCGACCGGGCAATCACCTTCGCGAACGAACGCCCGACGCCCACTCCAACCACTCCCGGCTTGTCGAAATGCAGCGGGTCGACTGCCGGCACCCATTTCCCGGCCTTCGAATAACTCAACACTCGAGGAATCGGCCGCCTGTCCGCCTCGGCGACCTTCCCGCGGCCAGCCATATTCGACTGGCCAACCAGCAGAAAGAGATGGAAATCCTTCTTGGCCGGCAAGCGAATTTCTGCTGCCTCAGCCGACGATGCCAGGACCAGGCAACCCAGCAGGCAAGATCTCAGACAGTTCATTGCGGGCATCCCTCCGCCAGAATGGGAACTTCAACCGACCTTGGCTAAGTTACCTTCTGCTGGTTTCGGATCCCATCGACTGCCCCCTCACAATTCCCGGAGACTGCCACAGTGCTTCCTTCCTCTGCCAAAGTCGTCGTCGTTGGAGGCGGTGTACTGGGAACCAGTGCCGCATTTCACCTGGCCGAGGCCGGAGTCGAAGATGTCGTGCTGATCGATCGCGGACCGGTGGCTTCCGGCACCACTCCGATGGCCGCCGGCCAGACCGGGTATCTCAACAGCGACCGGTTCGCCACCGACTTCGGGCTCTACAACGTCGAGTTCTTCGAAAACTTCGAACAGAAGACCGGGCACGCGATCGATTTCCACCAAAATGGCAGCCTCAGGATCACACTCACCGAGGAATACCATCAGGATCTCGAACGTCGGCTGGAAGTCGCTGCCCAGATCGGTGACGACGCCCGAATCATCTCCTCCGACGAAGCCAGGCAGATGGTTCCACTGCTGGCCCCGGCCGAAGACTGTCGGATCATGCTGATGCCACGAGACGGATGGGTCGAACCCAAGTCGGTGGCGGTGGCCTTCGCGGCAGCAGCGGTCGATCGAGGGGTCCGCATCCACACCGGTGTTCCCGTCACCGGCCTGGTCCACGACGGCCAACGAGTCAGCGGCGTCACCACGCCGGAGGGTGTCCTGAGGACCGACTGGGTCGTGCTGGCAGCCGGGGCCTGGTCTCGACAACTCTCCCAACCCCTGGGCGTCAATCTTCGCAGCGTCCCGGTCCGTCATCAGGCTTACGTCACGGCCCGGCTGGCCGACTCGCGGCCTGACCAGCCGATTGTCCGCATCACCGAGCCCCAGTTCTACGTGCGGCCCGAAGCCGGAGGCCTTCTGGTGGGCGGATACGGTTACCGGCCGCTGAGTTTCGACATGGACGAGTTCGAGGACGGATTCGAGATCGCTGCGCTCGAGGCCGACCAGGTCTACTACGCCCAGTTGCAGGCCGCAGCCGAACCGTTCTTCCCCGTCCTGGAAAACGCGGTCCGGGTTCAGGACCGCCGCGGGCTGCCGACAATCTCGCCGGACGGCCGGATGGTCATTTCCGAGCCCGACGGAGCCCAGGGAATGATCGTGCTGACCGCTTGTGGGGTCGGGGGAGTCGATCGGTCGCCGGGAGCCGGTCGTATCGTGGCCGACATCGTGGCCGGACGTGATCAGTGGATCGACCCGGAGATCCTCGGTGCCAACCGCTTCGGTGACAAGTTCGTCGACGACGTCACTCTGCGAGCACGGTGCGAAGAGATCTACGCGCACCACTACCACGACGTGTATTGAAGCGCGAGCCTATCACCGCGTGTAGTGCTTCAGCCATTCTTCCTGGAGCCCCAGGAACTTCCGCAACGACTTGATCTGTTCGGCTTCGGTCACTTCGGACCGGGACAACTTCCTGCCATCAGCCGACAGGATCACGTAGGCCGGCTTGCGGTCCCCTTTGCCGGTCTCGAAAACGAACCGGGTCCCCCGGGGATATTCCTTGGCGAATTCCGCCGACTCGAGGAACTTCTCGATGTTCTTCGTATCCTGCTTGGTGTACTTCTTCTTGTGGTCCTTGCGGACACTCTTGGACTGCTTGAGAATCGACTTGATGATCCGCTTCTTCGAAACGGACTTCAGCAGCAAAACGGTGTCAGTCTTCTTCTCGCGATCAGCGATCGCGTCGAAGAACTCATCCTCCTCGAGTCCCGCCCTGACACCGTCAAAACCGTTCTCGATCAGGTACTTCGTCCGGTGGGTGGCCGACCCCAGCTTGGTGTAGGACACGCCCTGGGCCGGACCGACCAACTTCATTTCGGCCGCCATCACCGTTGGCGCCCCCCCCCCGGTCAGCATCGCGGCAACCAATCCCGCAAAAATCGGCCCGGCAACCCCGGACCACCTGGAACTCAAGTTATCGGCCATCATCAGTCAATCTCGCCGTGTCATGAAGAAAACGAACGTCGCGCCGCCACACTATAAGAGATCCGTCGCCGAGATGCACCGTTGGTCGACGTGCCGACCGAATGAGGCGGAGCTAGAATACCGGGATAGGGCTTTTCGGCCCATTTCTCAGCCAGGAGCGACCATGTCGAGGCGACCGTGTGCATTTTTCCTGTTCGTGTTGCTGGTCGGTCTCACGTGCCCATTGGCCGCGACGGCGGCTCGGCCCAACATCGTCTTCATCTACACCGATGACCAGGCACCGCGCGCCGTCGCTGCCGCCGGTGACAAGCGGTTCATCACTCCGCATATCGACAAGATCTTCCACCAGGGAGCCCACCTGACCAACGCCTTTGTGACCACCCCGGTCTGCAGCCCCAGCCGTCTTGGCCTGATCTCCAGCCGCTACGGCAGTGAACTGGGCGTGACCGACTGGATCAGTCCCCGGGCCGAGAAAAGCCTGGGACTGGCTGAAGGCACAGCCACCTGGCCGCGACTTTTGGCCCAGGCGGGATACCGGACGGCATTGTGCGGCAAGTGGCACCTGGGAACCCAGGACCGCTACCATCCCACACGGTTTGGCTACCACGAGTTCATGGGTATCCGGACCGGCGGGTGCCCTCCCAAGGGAGCCCGGCTGGAGATGCTCGACGGAACTATCCGCAAAGTCGAGGGCTACACCTGTGACGTGTTCACCGACCACGCCCTGGACTTCATCCGTCGACAGCACTCACAGAGCCAGGTCTTCGCCGTCTCTCTGCACTTCCGCGCACCTCACGCCGCGTGGTTGCCGGTCCGTCCTGAAGATTGGGCCCCATTCAAGGACCTGGACCCCGAGATCCCCAAGACCGCCTACGACGACATCGATGTCCCGCGGGTCAAGAAGTGGACCCGGGAGTACCTGGCTGCGGTCAAGAGTGTCGACCGCAACGTCGGCCGCGTCCTGGACCTGCTGGACCAACTGAAACTGGCCGAAACGACCATCGTCATCTTCACCAGCGACCACGGCTACAATCTCGGCGACCATGGTGTGTGGTACAAGGGCAACGCGCATTGGGTCCGCAAGCCACTGCCGCCACGCCAATGGAAGCACATCGCACCACTTCGGCGACCCAACATGTGGGACACCAGTCTGAAGGTTCCCTGTGCGATCCGCTGGCCGGGAGTCATCAAACCCGGAACGAAAATCCCCCAGACCGTCTCGAACCTCGACTGGTTCCCCACCCTGCTGGCGATGGCGAAGGTCAAACTGCCGAAGTCGGTCACGTTGCGCGGTCGCGATTTCACACCGCTGCTGAAAGGCCGGGACGTGCCCTGGAACAACGATCTCTACGCCGAGTACAGCATGCACCATGGTGCGACGACCCACATGAGGGTCTGGCGGACTCCCGGTTGGAAGTACATGAGAGACTTCGCCAATCCCGGTCGGGAAGAACTCTATGACCTGGCCAAAGACCCGAATGAAACCCGGAACCTGGCGTCGAGCACCCGTCCCGAACACTTGCAGATCAAGAAACAACTCGGCCAGAGGATCCTCGGGCGAATGACAGAGCTCAAAGATCCTGCCCTGCCCGGTCGGTAGGGAAATGCCCGCCATTTCCCGGTCGTCTCTCCTCATTCCACCGCGAGAACCACCCCGCGGAGGGGCGATCAGCCATCGCGGTGTCCGTCGAACCGGAACGCCGAGACCAGGAACCATACGACGACGACGGCCGCCAGCAGGCAGATTCCGTGGATCGTCGCCGGTTGGTCGGCAAAGGTATATATCGCCTCCGTCGATCGCGAATCGAATTCGGCCCAGGTCGAAACGGGACTGGAGTTCATGGCCACTGGCTCCGGATCTGCTGCGCGTTGATCATCTGCAATCTCAGGTCTTCTCGCCGATCACCCCGGCCGGCACCACGCCCTCGATCCCCAGTTCCGCGACGTCGAGCCCGGCCAGTTCGACCTCGCGCGACACCCGCAACAAACCCGATCGATCCAGCACCAGGCTGACCAGGTACCCCGGCACGAATCCGACCCCGATCATCACGGCGATGCCAACCAGTTGTCCCTTCAGTGAACTGAGGATCTCGTGCTGGGGATACCCGCTGGCGAACAGTCCCATCGCCAGCATCGACCAGACACCGGCACCACCGTGAACGGCGATCGCCCCGACGGCGTCGTCGATTCCTCGTCGCTCGAGACGGTTGCCCACAAACACCGCCAGTGCCCCCCCGGCAAAACCAATCAGGTAGCCAAGGGCCGGATGGTAAACATCCACTCCCGAGGCGATCGAGATCATCCCGGCCAACCCTCCACTGATCGTCCAGTAGGGATCTCCCTTGGAGGTGATGAAAGCTCCCATTGCTCCACCGGCAAAGCCCATCGTCACCGTGAAGGCCAGCGACCCCAGTGTCATGGGCGTTCCGTAGATGCTTCTCCACGGTTCGGGATCGGCCCCCGGTTCAGCAACCTGAAACACCGCACAGGCGGCGTAGAACGCGTAGAACCCGGTGAAGATCAACATCAGCCCCAGCATGGTCATCGGCAGGTTGTGCGGTGGGATCTCCAGCGGACGCCCCTGGTCGTCGTACTTGCCGATTCGGGGACCGAGATTCAACAGCACACCCAGCGTGAAAGCGGCCGCCACGGTGTGCACGCAGCCACCGGCTCCCCAGTCGTGAAACCCGTACTCGGTGTAGAGCCACGCGCCACTGCTCCATCCCCACGCCGCGGCCAGGATCCAGACCACCGACCCCAGGATCATCGCCAGCAACAGGTAGGCTCCCAGCCGGATTCGCTCGATCACCGCGCCCGACATGATCGACCCGGTGGTGAAACTGAACAGCAGGAAGGCAAACCAGAAAACGCCGGTGATGTTGTCATCAAGATTCGGGCCCATCACCTCGCTCCATGGCAACGCGGCCACCGCAGCCGCCCCGGTATCGGGCACCACGCCGCCCTGGAAGGCGTAGTAGATCCACCAGCCGAACAGGAAGAACGTCGGCGTGATCACCGCGCAGGTGAGCAGGTTCTTCATCATCGTCATCAACACGTTCTTCTGACGGGCCACGCCGGCCTCGTAGATCATGAACCCGGCGTGGATCAGCCACATCAACACGCCGGTCCAGAAGTAGAACGTCTCGATCGTCTTTTCGGCAAAAAGCCGTGCGTCGCCTTCCACGTCACCGCTCCACGTCAATCTGGATCCGGGCCCCGGACAGCCTCGCAACGAGACTACCATCGAGATGGGTTCCCTCACCAGCACCACGGGACTTGGCATCTTGTTCGTGGCCGGAATCTCCGATAACATCAGTAACGGCTGATCAATTCACTCCAGGAGCCCGGCCCGAATGATCCCCGTCCCAACTCACCCCAGGCTCTCGCGACGCACCGCTCTGCAGGCCGGTTCGGTCGGACTGCTGGGACTCGGAATGAACCACGTCGCCGAGTTGCGGAGCGAAGCCGCCGGCACAACGGCCGGAGAAAAGGTCCGCAAGGGACGAGCCAAGTCGGTCATCTTCGTATTTCTTTCCGGTGGGCTGACCCAGCACGAGAGTTTTGCCCCCAAGCCGAAGGCGCCCCAGGGAATCCGCGGCGATTTCGACCCGATCTCGACCTCGACGCCGGGTTTCCAGATCTGCGAACACCTGCCGATGCTCGCCGCCCGGAGCCACAAGTGGTCGGCACTCCGCTCGCTGACCTCACCCTACAACGGCCACTCCTCCGGCCACATGGCGTTCCTCTCGGGCCGCACTCCGCTGCCTCCGACATTCAACGGCAACAAGCCGATGCCCGAGGACTGGCCGTCGATCGCATCGATCGTCGGAGCCGTCACCGCACCGCGGAACAACAACCTGCCCCCGGCTGCGGTGTTGCCCGAACGGCTGGTCCACCGCACGCGCCGCGTGATCCCCGGCCAGTTCGCCGGCCGGATGGGTCATCGCCACGACCCGTGGTTCATCGAGGCCTCGCCATTCAACAACGGGTCTTACGGTGCGTACCCCGATTACGAGTTTCATTTCACCCGCGGCCGCGAGCGAAACAAGAACCTGCTGTTCCAGGCCCCAAACCTGAGTCTTCCCGAAGGGATCACCCAGGGACGTTTGGGCAACCGCACCCAGTTGCTGGATGTGCTCGAATCGCAGCGTCGCGACCTCGACGCGTTCGCCGCAACCGAGAACTTCAACCGATCACGCCAGGGAGCGATCAACCTGCTGACCGACAAGTCGGTCCAGGAGGCTTTCGACGTCACGCGTGCTCCCGAGAAGGTGCAGCAGCGATACGGCAAGAACGCCTTCGGCTGGTCCTTGCTGATGGCTCGTCGACTGGTCGAGGCCGGAGTCAACCTGGTGCAGGTCAACCTGGGCAACAACGAGACCTGGGACACTCACGACAACGCGTTCCCGTTGCTCAAGGACTGCCTGCTGCCCCCGACCGACCAGGGTCTCTCGGCACTGATCGACGATCTCCAAGAGAGCGGGATGCTGGACGAGACCCTGATCGTGATGCTCGGGGAAATGGGCCGCACTCCCAAGATCAACACCAAGCTGCCCGGCCGTGACCACTGGGGCGCGGTGCAGAGTGCCTTCTTCGCCGGAGGCGGCATCCAGGGCGGGCGGGCCGTCGGCACCTCGGACGACCAGGCCGCCTACCCGGCCTCCAACGCCCAGCGACCCGAAAACGTCGCCGCCACGATCTACCATTCGCTCGGACTGCCCGATACCACGGCGTGGGTCGACGAGTTGAACCGGCCGCACCACATCTACTACGGCGAGCCGATCTACGACCTGCTGTAGACCGACCGGATGATCGGCCGCAGCACCAGCCCGCCGGCCATCACGCCCAGGCCCGTCATCCACACCTCGCGGTCGACCCAGAAGGCCAGGAAGCCGCAGGCGACCAGCCCGAGAACCGAGATCCAGGCCGGGTAAAGCCTTTCCTCCTTCGAAAGCCTCAGTGCCGCGAGGTTGGTCAACGAATAGTAGACCAGGACGGCGAACGCGCTGAACGACCAGGTCGTCCGCACATCACCCAGGGCGGCCATCGCCGCGATCAACACGCCCACGGCCACCACCGCCACTGTTGGTGATTCGCCACGGGCATCCAGTTTCGCCAGCTGTGACGGCAGGTCACCTCGGCGTCCCATCGCCAGGGCCACCCGCGACAGGCCGAGCACCAGGTTCAACAACACCCCCAGCATCGCCAGCACCGCTCCCCCGGCGACCACCCACGCCAGGCCGGCCCCTCCGAATCGCCCGGCCGCCTGTTCCAACGGGGCGGGGGCTCCCGACCCGGTGATCGCAAACGCCTCGACCCCCGCAGCGCTCACGCCAACGACTGCCACGGTGATATAGAGCAGCATCGAGATGACCAGCGTGGCGATCATCGCCCTGGGAATCTTCCGACGAGGATCCTCGATCTCCTCGCCCATCGTCGCGATCCGGCCGTAACCGGTGTAGGCGACGAACATCAGTGCGCACGCCTCGGCAAACGCCGCCGGCGACGTGGTGCCTTCGGCCGGTCTCCAGAACGGTACCAGCGACTCGCTCGCCTCGGATACCGCCATGCCGAGACCACAGGTAACGAACAGCAGCAGAGTAAAAACCGTTGAGACCACCAGCACGGTGTTGATCCGGTTGGACCGCTTCAGTCCAAACAGCACCAGCAACGTGGTTCCCAGCACCACCGCCAGTGCCAGCCACCGATCCTCGATCGCGTCGGTGCCGACTCCCAGCCTCCTGGCGTAGGCGATCACGCCGAGTGCCGCGGTGGCCGCCGACGCACTCTTGGCACACAGGAACATCCATCCGGCGACGAATCCCACCCAGGGCACCAGCCACCTGTGACCGTACTCGTAGGTGCCGCCGCTTTGCGGATGGTTGGCGGCCAGTTGGGCGCTGCTGAGTCCATTGCAGGTGGCGACCACGGCCGCTACGGCAATCGCAGCGATCACCGCGGGACCGATCACCCCCGCAGCAATCCCGATGCTGACAAACACGCCGGTCCCGACAATCGAACCCAGCCCGAGCACCACCGCACCACCGACGCCCACCTGGCGTTTCAACTGCGGTGGCCCGCCTTCAACAGGATCTTCCCCGGTCACCTCGCTCCCCTCTCCGCGAACACACAATCAACTCGCTCCATCGGCTGCAACAGGAACACAACGAACATGCAGTCGTCCGAACAGCGATTCCAGTTCGGCTGTTATTCTTGCACATTCGTTACTGAAATCCGCCACCGGATACAATCGCTCCCGCAGGCATCCCATCGCCGTCTCAACCCGCCAGGGGTCACCCTCTTCGACCGCGTGGCACAGAATTTCGTAGAAGCGCCCCAGTGACTCGGCGACCGGCCGACCGCGTGGATCGCCGTCCAGATGGTGATCGATACATGTCAAGCGGATGCCGATGTCGGCGATCAGGAAAGCCGTCGCCAACGATTTCGACAATCCGGGATTCGTGACGCTCGTTTCACCCGGCCCACTGGTCAATTCATCGCCGCAACCTGTCGAGAGACCGTCCTCATCCTCATCGAAAATCCCCCCTCCCTCCTCGGTCTCCGGGTCAAACGATTCCCATTCCGGCTCCACCTGTCCTCTCCACGACCGTCGCTGTTCATCAACCCAAGTATCTGGTCTCGAATCCATCCTGTGGCTCTCCGTGCCAAACCGACGTCCGTCCCCGTGGGGATCGCATTCGGCAATTGGGATCTTTTCCAGCGGTCTGCGGACGGCCGACCGCGGCCCGACGATTCTCGATTCCCTCCCGAAAACAATGGCCACCGTGTCTGCGACCATTGGACCCGCCGCCGGGGGGCCGGTGTCAATGTGAGTCCCCGAGGTTCTTGCCAATTCCCGGAGACTATTTCGCCTTCAACACCCTGTCGATCACCCGGTAGGCCTCTTCTCTCATCGGGTCCGGAAAGCTGTGCTGACTGTCGGGGTGACGGACCACCAGGCGGCCTTCGCCTCCAAGCAACTTGTAGATCGGCCGCGCGGCCTTCGCACAACGATCGACACTCTTGTGACGGAAGTTCCCATCTCGCAATGGAGCATTGACGAAGAACGGCCTGGGAGCCAAGGCGGCAACCAGTTCCTGAAAGTCGAAGGGAATCTCGGTCAAACGGCCGCGGTAGTTGGACAGTCGTGGCATGTAACGGATCTGGCACCAGCCGGCTCCGAATTTCCAGACCCGCTCGGCCCCGTCGTAATAGTCCTGGTACGAATCGAAGCCGCAACTGCTGGCGACCACGGTGATCCGCTTGTCGAAGACCGCGGTGTAAATGGCGTTGTGACCACCCAGGGAATGACCGATGGCTGCGAACCCACGGGAACTGTCGACGTAGTCAAACGAAGTCAGCAGGTCGAGACCGCGGGAGTTGTCCCAGATGGCCTTCATCGTACCGCTGACATAGTCCTGGCCGCCGAGGTTGGGCCAGTAGTTGGCCAGGTGGGGGTAGGCCGGCGAGAGCGTGACATATCCTCGCTCGGCCAGTTCCTTGCCGTAGGCCCGCCCCTTGCGGCCCCCCAGCCCCATCACCACCTTGTGTCCCACGCGGTTGTCGGTCGGGTGCAGACACAGCACCGCCGCTGCCTTCCGGTTACCGGCCAGCACGTCCTTGGGAATGCACAGGTAGGCCGGAGTCAGCATGTCCTTGTCGACCGTATAACCGATCAACTGTCGCCGGTAACTTCCCGCGTCGACATCCTCGATCACCTTCATCCCGACCGGCCCGCGTCGATCGCTGCCGGGAAACCGTCCCATCACCGACTGCATCCCCTCGACGATTTCGGCCCGACGCTTTGCCCAGTCGGCAGCAGTCTTCACCGCCTGCACAGCCCCGCCTGCCCCGTGAAACTGCAACAGGTTGTCCGGATCCAACCGCTTCCCATCAGCGGCAATGGCCGCCGACACCCATCCGACCCACACCACTCCAGCCACCATCACCCAGTTCGTTCGACCTGTCATCGGTTCTGCCTCACGGAAATTCTCCCCGGTTCCTCATCAACAGAAAACCAGCAACCGCCGCGGTTTGCAAACAACCACCAACGGACGGCTGAAGTTCGGGAACCGGTCGCCCTGCGTTCGCATCACGGATTCTCGGACGGCGCGGCCTCCGAGAAATCCTCCTCGTCGGCCCTGATCACAGCCCAGAAAGTGCGGTCCGGTCCCGCTGTGGAGGTCCTGGACAATCCCGGAACGCAGCTGAACAGAAGCGAGAAGACGACCGAGCTGACGAAGCCGACGACGAAGACCCACATCGAGAACCAGTCCGAGAAGGTCTCGGCGAAAGTGAACCACAGGGTGACCACCGCACCGGCGAATGTCCCCAGCAGGACCCCGGCCGCCGTCGCCCGGCGGACAAACAGCCCCAGCACGAAAACCGCCAACAAAGGCGCTGCGAACGCCCCGACGGTTTTCTTGGCCACCGCAAACACGTCACCCAACTGGCCCACAAAACACGCCAGCACGATTGCGATCGCGCCGATCACGACCACCATCACCCGCGCCACCAGCATCTCTCCCGCTTCGGTTTTCGGGCGCCAGGCAGGCCCCAGCCGATCACGGAAGTCGACGATCAGCGCCGTGGTGATCGAATGGATCCCCGAGTCGACGCTCGACATCGTCGCCGCCATCAACGCCGCCACCAGCAATCCCACCACGCCGGCAGGGAATTTCAGCCGCACGAACCGGGGCAACGCCTGGTCATTGAGCCCCAGTTCCACGACATCGGCGTGGAGTTCCCGGGGGTGGGACTTGTAGTACTCGGCAATCGTCTCGTTGCTGCTGCCGGCCCCCGCATCGGACAGTCGCTGACGAACGACCTGCACCTTGGCGTTTTCGACATTCGAGAACTCGTCGATGGCCACGTCGGAGAGCATGTCCGGGTTGTGGTGGAAATAACTGAACAGGCCCATCCCGATCGCCAACAGGCCGGGCATCACAATCAACGAGGCGGCCTGGGAAATCAGGAAACCGGTCTGCGACGTGCGGGCGTCACGGGCGGATATGTAGCGTTGGACAGCCACCTGGTCGGCACCATAGGCCGACAACCCTTCCAGGAAACTGCCGATCAGGATGGCGAAGGTCCCAAAACGGATAGTCGGGTCCAGCCGGAAATCGAACACCATCCGCTCTCGGCCGCTGAAATAGGTGTCGACGATCTGCGACGCGCCTCCCTCGGTGCCGGACACCAGCAGGACGGCAGCAAACAGGATGGTGCCGACAAAGACGAAAAACTGGATCACGTCGGTCCACATCACTGCCCGCAGACCACCGAACATCGTGTAGACGATCGCCACCACACCCAGCCCGATGATCACCAGGTACTGGTTCAGACCCGAGATGCCCGAGATGGCCACCGAGGCGGCGAATGTGGCCGCTGCCATCCACGCGATCCGCAACACGACGAACAGGCTGCTGGCCAGGCAGCGAACCGAGACGTGGAATCGTTGTTCGAGATACTCGTACGCGGTAGCACATTTGAGTTTCGAATAGACCGGGATGAAGACCCAGATCACCAGCGGTGTCGTCGACAGGAAGGCCACGCTGGCCAGCATGATCCGCAGGCTGTCGCCGTAGGCCGTCGAGGGATACATCACGAAACTGTTGGCCGAAAACAGCGTCGCCATCACGCTCAGGCCGACAGTCATCCGGCCCATCGAACCGCCCGCCGTCAGGAACTCGTCGCGGTTCGACTGCCGGCCCAACGCCAGGCCCAGCCCCAGTGACAGCAGCAGGTAACCGCCGACGACGATCAGGTCGAGCGTCTGCAGCGAACCACTGAGAGCATCCAGGGCGTCAGACCACATTGGGTGTTCCACAATTGATCAGCATCTGCCGGGCCTTGTCACGGAACTGTTCCCGCACATCCCGTGTCGGGGGTCGGCAACGGCTCGAGGGCAACCCGACCAGTTCCATACACAGCTTGTCCAGGTACCCGTCGCCACTGGTGTAAGTCTCCATCTCGGCCCAAAGCCGGTAATACGGCTCGACCACATCCATCAGGTCTCGCTGCACCCTCCCGTAGTCACCGGCTTCCAGCAGGCCGAACAACCGCACACCCCACTCGGGCCAGTGGTTGCAGATGTGCAGTTCGATCGACCGGGCTCCCAGCATGTGGCTGGTGACAAACCGCAATTGGTTGTCGATCACGGCCAGTTTCTCGCCGAATGTGTCGATGACTCTCTCGAACCCGAAAAAATTGTCCCCCGGACTGCTCCATTTCAGGCCGACCATATTGGGCAGGTTGACCAGGCGTTCCACCATTCCCTCCGAAACCCCCATGCTGGTCCAGTGCGTGTTGTAGACGATCAGCCCTACTTCCGGGGCGGCCTGCGAGGCGGCCTGGATGTACTCGAAAAAATCATCCTCGGTGTGAGAAAAGTAGAACGGTGGTGACACCTGGATAAAGTCAGCCCCCAGGTTCTGGGCAGCGGTGGCCAACTCGACCACCTCGACCGTACTGGTCGTCTGGGCCCCCACGGTCACCGGGATCCGTCCCGCCGCCGCCTCGACCACCGTTCGGGCCACCTCGATCCGTTCGGCAATCGACATCGTCGAGAAGTCGCCGGCCCCGCCACCGGAGAGAATCAAGCCGGTACCTTCCTGCAATCCGCCTGCGATCAGGAACTCGACATGCTGCGAGATCCCGTCGAGGTTGACCTCCAGGCTGTCGTCATCAAACAGCGTGGGGATCGTGACGTAACAGCCCTGCAGCCGAGATCTGAGTTGTTGCTGGTCCATGAAAAGCCCATTTCTGCTGAAGCGAATCCCGTTGCGATTTCCCCGGCACTGCCGGGATTCGGCATGATACCAATTCCCTTCCCGGGCTGCGTCCGGCGTCACAATCCGCAGCCGAGAGGCCCACCGCGAGGCGCCTGTTGGCAGCCACGTGATAGAATCACTGGCCGAATACCGATACTATCTATACAGTTCGCGACATGATGTTGTTGGAGCATGATGCTCCGACGGCTCCAACCTTCTGGCAGGAATCAGAACCCCATGTTCAGCATTCTCGGACGTTCCCGCGATCAGGCCACCGGTTTCTGCGACGGCCTGTCGCGTCGAGATTTCCTCACTGTCGGTGGAATGGCCTGTGGTGGCCTGTCGTTGGCACAGATGCTGGCCGCCGACAAGCAGTCTGGCACCGGTTCGAACCACCGGGCGATCATCAACGTCTACATGCCCGGCGGTCCATCGCACATTGACCTCTGGGATCTGAAGCCCAACGCTCCGAAGGAAATCCGGGGCGAATTCCGTCCGATCGAAACCAATGTCCCGGGCATCGAGATCTGCGAGCTGTTCCCGCGGATGGCCAAGATGATGGACAAGTTCATCCCGATCCGTTCGATCAGCGACGCCGACGGCCGACACGACGCCTTCCAGTGCATGACCGGCTGGAAGAAGAGCGACCAGATGCCTCGCGAGGGACGTCCGAACTTCGGCGCCTGGGTCGCACACGGCCAGGGCCGCGTCAACAACTCGGTCCCACCCAACGTCTCGCTGTGCTACCCGACGGGTCACCGCGAGTGGGGCGAGACCCAGTTCGGCGGGTTCCTGGGGGCTGCCAACGCGCCCTTCGGACTGGTCGAGAAGGACCCGAACAAGAAGTCGGGCAACATGGTGCTCAAGGGCATTTCGCTCGACCGGCTCGGCAATCGCGAACAGCTCCGCGCCGCCTTCGACCGGTTCCGTCGCGACTCGGACGCAAAGGGGCTGGTCGAGAGCATGGACGTGTACCACCAGCAGGCCCTGGGAATCCTGACCACCACCGCGCTCTCCAACGCCCTGGACCTGTCCAAGGAAGACCCGAAGGTGCTGGCCCGCTACGGCGTCAACAACCCGGCCTACCAGCGGGACGGGGCACCGAAGATGGTCCGCAACTTCTGTGTCGCCCGCCGGCTCGTCGAAGCCGGAGCCCGGGTGGTGTCGATGAATTACAGCCGCTGGGACTGGCACGGCAGCGACGGGTTGAACTTTCCCCGCAGCCGCCAGGAGTTCCCGTTGCTGGACCAGGGCCTCTCGGCACTGGTCACCGATCTGCACGAGCGGGGTCTCGACCGGGACGTGTCGGTCGTGGTCTGGGGCGAGTTCGGCCGCACGCCGAAGATCAACAAGCACAACAGCCGCGACCACTGGCCCCGTGCGTCGTGTGCCATGCTGGCCGGCGGGCACATGCCCGGTGGACAGGTCATCGGATCGACCAACAGCAAGGCCGAGCACCCCGTCGACCGCCCGGTGAAGTTCCAGGAAGTCTTTGCCACGCTCTACAAGAACGTCGGCATCGACTCCACCAGCACCCGGTTCTTCGACACCTCGGGCACACCCCAGTACATGGTCGCCCAGGGTATCGAGCCGATGCCCGAGCTCGCCTAGTCGTCACCGGGACAGCATGACCAGCTTTGGCGTCCAGGGCGAACAGGTCGACCTGCCCCGCGGGGCGTTCCACAAGGCTCCCCGGACCTACGTGACCTGGGGCGGCCGTCCGGTCCTCGGACTCAGTCAGAACGACCACCGGGCCTACCTGTTCCCGGTCTGCACCCCCGCGGGCGTACCGGTCACCAGCGAATCGCCCACCGACCACCCGCACCACAACTCGGTCTGGGTTGGCGCAGATCACGTCACCGCGCTTCTGCCGTTCGCCGAGGACCGCTTCGAAGAGGCCACCTACAGTTTCTACATCAACCAGACCTTCCAGGGCCGCGCTGCCGGTCGCATCGTCGCCGGGTCGTTCGAACACCGGTGCCCGGCCGACGACCACCTGCAACTGATCCAGGCCATTGACTGGATCGGTCCGGTCGAGTGGGGTGCCCCCGACGGTCGGACGATCGCCCACGAGACTCGGACGACGAGCATCCGGCACCTGGCCGGACAATCCGACGGCCCGTCGGCGTTTCTCATCGACGTCACCTGCGCATTGACCCCCACCGAGTGGTCCCTGCGAATCGGACCCACCCGTCACGCCTGGTTCGGCATCCGCCTGGTCGAACCATTGCGACCATCGCTGGGAGGCCAACTGGCCAATCTCTCCGGCCCCCAGGCCATCGCCGACATCGTGGGACAACCCGGCTCCTGGATCCAGGTGTCGGCCGAGGTGGTTGCCGGACACACCGCGGGTGTCGTGGTCATCCGCGACCCCGAAACGGCCAAGATGCCGTGGAGCCTCCACGAGTGGGGGACCATCGACGTCAACCCGCTTGGCACGGTGGCCCGCGACCTCGCCACCGGCGACACTCTCTCGTGCCGCCTGCGGCTGGTTGTCCACGACGGTTTCCGCACCCCCGAACACATTGACCAACTGGCGAGACTCCCATGATGACCCGCACTCTGCCTGCCTTGCTGATGTGGACGCTGCTGTTCCCAGCCGTCTCGTCTGCCGAGCTTCCCAAGCCAACGGCCGTCATGGATCTGTGGCCCGATGGGCCTCCCGATTCCAACGGGCTCACCGGACCGGAAAAGGGCACACGCTGCGTCGGCAACATCAGCAAGCCAACCCTGCTGGTCTACCTGCCCGACGGCGGCCGCAAGCCGACGGCGGCCGTCGTGATCACTCCCGGTGGAGGTTACGGCGTGGTGTGTGTTGAGCCCGAGGGTTACCCGATCGCCGAATTGCTTATCCAGCGCGGCATCGCAGCCATCATCTGCAAGTACCGTCTTCCCAACGGACACCACCTGATCCCGGCCAACGACGCCAGGCGAGCCATCCGCACCGTGCGGCACAACGCCGCCCGGTGGAACATCGATCCCAAGCGGGTCGGAGTCTGGGGCTTCTCGGCCGGTGGACACCTGGCCAGTACCGTCTCGACCGTTTTCGATTCGGGAAAAGCCGATGCCCGGGACACCGTCGAACGGCATTCCAGCCGACCGGACTTCTCGGTGCTGTTCTACCCGGTGATCACGATGAAGGACGGAGCCGTCCACAAGGGTTCACGACGAAACCTGGTCGGGGCTGCCCCCAAGCCAACGCTGCTGGAACGATATTCCAACGAGTCTCGAGTCACCGGGCAGACGCCTCCGACATTCCTCTTGCACTGCACCGACGACCGCGCGGTACCGGTCGAAAACAGCCTGGGGTACTACCGGCAACTGGTAACCAAGGGGGTTCCCGCCACCCTGTTGATCTTCGAGTCAGGCAGCCATGGCCCAACCGCCTTCAACAAGAACCCGTCTTGGCTGGCCGCATTCGACCGGTGGTTGACGGCTCGCGGTGCAAGATGAACCACCCGGCCGCCTAGCCGAGCAACTCGGGCACCACCTCGCCGCCGACGTTTGTCAGCCGGAGATCGAATCCTCCGAACTTCTGCGAAAGCTGCAGGTGGTCGAGACCGAACAGACGCAGCAACGTGGCGTGGAAGTCGTTGACGTGCACCGGACGTTCGGCCGGAGCCCAGCCCAGGTCATCGGTGCGCCCCACCACCTGACCGCCCCGCACTCCCCCGCCGGCCATCCACAGGCTGTAGGCATAGCGATGGTGGTCGCGTCCGGGTTGCTGTCCCTTGCCTTCGTGAGTATCGGCCAGGGGGGTTCGTCCGAATTCCCCGCTGAAGACAACCAGTGTCGAGTCGAGCAGGCCACGTTGTTTCAGGTCTTTCAGCAGAGCCCCTACCGGTTGGTCAACCACGCTGGTGTTGTATTTCAGGTCCTTGTCCAGCGCGTCGTGATGATCCCACGAGGCGTGATAAAGGCTGATGAACCGCACACCCCGCTCGACCAACCGCCGAGCCAGCAGGCAGTTGCGTCCGAACGTCGCGTGCGCGTTGCCGGTGTATCCCCGGTGGCGGTTGTTGGACGGTTCGGGTCGATCCACACCGTAGGCCTCGAGCGTCCGCCGGGTCTCTCCCGAAAGATCCATCAGTTCGGGGGCGGCCGACTGCATGCGAAACGCCAGTTCGTAGGCGGAAATGCGGCTGGCGATTTCCGGGTCACCGGTCAGCGAGAGTCGCTGCTGGTTGAGCCGACGGATGGCATCCAGGCTGCGAGACTGGTCCGACCGGTTGATCCCACCGGGGTTCCCGAGGTTCAGCACCGGATCCCCCTGGCTGCGGAAGACCACCCCACGATACGACGAAGGCAGGAACCCGTTGGACCAGTTGGATGTGCCGCCACTGGCCCCGGCACCGGCCGAGAGCACGACGTACCCGGGCAGGTTCTCGCTGGCACTGCCCAGCCCGTAGGTCACCCACGCCCCCACGCTCGGCCGCCCCAGTCGTCCGACCCCCGTGTGCATCATCAACTGGGCCGGGTGATGATTGAACTCATCAGTGTGCATCGAACGCACCACCGCGATGTCATCCGCGTTGCGAGCGATAAACGGCAGACGATCAGAAAATTCTGTGCCACAATCCCCCGCCGGAGTGAAAATCCGGGGGCTGCCCTTCAACCTCGCGGTCTTCGCGTTGGTGAAGGCCAGTCGTACACCCTCGGTCAGTTCGCGGGGTAACGGTTCACCGTGGTGTCTGACCAGTTCGGGTTTCGGGTCCAGCAGGTCGATCTGGCTGGGAGCCCCGGCCAGGAAGATGAAAATGCACTGTTTGGCCGTGGCAGGAAAGTGGCCACCCCGCACGGCCAGCGGGTTGGAATGCCCCGTGGGAGGATCGGCAGCCATCAGTCCATCCCGGCCAAGCAGCGACGAAAACGCCAATGCGCCCAGGCCGCTGGCCGAAGTCAGCAGAAAGTCGCGTCGCAATGCGTCGCCACCAATCCGGTTTTGCATGGCAGGCTCACTCACGAGTGATGAACTCATCGAGATTCAAAATGACACGGGCCACACCGACCGCAGCAGCCACCTCGGCCAACGACGCCGTGTGCGGCCACTTGCCGGGACCGGCAACCTGGCGAGCCGACAACTCATCGGCCCAGTACCGTTCCAGGTTGTCCCGGAACAGGTCGCCCAGGACCCGGTGCTCAATCCGACCAGCTTCCCGACCCAGCCCGAGCCGTACTGCTCGGTCAACCACCAGTCGCGTTCTCTGATCAATCCCGGCGACCATCGGCACCGAATCCACCAGGCGTCGTCCCAGCCGTTGCGCGCACTCGACAAACACCGGATCGTTCCACAACGTCAGTGCCTGCAATGGCGTGTTGGATCGCTCGCGATGGGTGCAGGCCGAATTGGAGTCGGGCACGTCGAACGTCACGAGCATCGGGTAAGGAACGGTTCGCTGAAAGAACGTGTACAGTCCCCGCCGGTAACGATCGCCTCCGGTGCTCACCTTCCATGCCAGGCTGTTCTGGAAACCGAGCTTGACCAGGTCGGCCGGCTGCGGAGGACGGACACTGGGCCCGCCGATGCGGGGATCCAGCAATCCACTGACCGACAGGGCCAGGTCTCGGACGATTTCTCCCTCGACTCTCAGACGGTTCTGCCGGGCCAACCACGAATTGTAGGGATCCCGTTCTCCGAGTTCGGGACGGGTCTTCGACGACTGCCGGTAGGTCGACGAAGTCACAATCAACTCGTGCAACCACTTCAGTCGCCAGGCACCGTCATCGGGGTCAGCGAAACGGAAGGCGAGCCAATCGAGCAACCGGGGATGGGAGGGACGTTGCCCCTGACTGCCGAAATCATCATCGGTGGGGACGATCCCTCGGCCAAAATACTGCTGCCAGACACGGTTGACGATCACGCGGGCAGTCAGTGGGTTGTCCCGAGAGACCAGCCAGCGAGCAAGATCAAGCCGGTCGGGAACCTGTCCACGGGAAGTCAACGGAGGAAGATCGGCCGGCGTGGCTCGACGCACAACATGCCCCTTGTCGAGAAAGTCGCCTCGATGGTGCAAACGGGTCTCGCGGAGCGGACGACGCTCGACAACTGCCCTCGCCTTGGGCAATTCCCCTACGGACGGCTTCGTTTTGTCATTCCGATCCACAGCGGCGACACGGGTGTCGAGTTCCGGCTCCCGGTAACCGAAGAACCGGATCAGTTTCAACACCTGTTCGCCCGTCCGCTTCCCAGGCGGAGTCTTGAGAGTCGTGAGCAGACCCGTATCGGGAACTTTCTGCAGCAGCGGAACCTGGGCACTCGAGACCGACAGTTGAAACCGCCCGATGTTGTGATCCTCGTGCACCCGGTGATCCAGTTCGACCCGCAACCGCACCGGGCCACCGTTGGCCACGATCGGTTGACGCAGCGAGAAGACCGCAACGTGATCCTGGCCCACCCTGGGATGAATGGCCCAGCCGTCTGTCGCATCATCACCGAGTACCGAGGTGACCTGGCGACTGTTCTGAGAGAAGTCAGCGCGGGCCGAGGCCAGCCGGTGACGCCTGGCAACCGAATTTGCCTTCTGTGACTCGACGAAGATCCTCAGGCTGGACAATACGAAGTTGCCGTTGGAGGCTCGCCCTGGCCCTCGGCTCGGCAAGCGTTCATCGGCCAGGACCTGCAACCTGATGGCCCGGATCGTCTTCGTGTCGGCGGTGGCCCGGATGGTGTAGGTTTCGGCCTGGCTGTTGGGCCCGGTGGCGAGCACCGAAAAATCCTCCTCGACGGTCAGTTTGCTTCCCGCCGACCCCACGAGTTCCCGGGGCCGCAGGACTTCCCAACCGGCCTGGGGTCTCAGGACATGCTTCTCCCACCGTGTGAAAGTTTCGCTGCGGAATGCGGCCACGGCTTTCAGCAATTTCGCTCGTCGAACCCGGTAGGCCTCCAATTGCTCACGAAAAATCGCGGACTCCTGTTCGGTCTGGACCGTGATCAGCGGTTCGTCGAGGCTGTTGAAGAAGGCGTAGACGCCGAAATAGTCGTCCTGGCTGAACACATCGAACTTGTGGTCATGACACTGGCAGCATCCCAACGTGATCCCCAGCCAGACCTTGCCCAGCGTGTTGGTTCGGTCAACGGTTCTCTTGACCCGATCCTCTTCGCGATCCACGCCCCCCTCGGTGTTCACCAGCGTGTTGCGATGGAACCCGGTGGCGATCCGTTGATCTCTGGTTGCATCCGGCAGCAGGTCCCCGGCCAGTTGTTCAACGGTGAACCGGTCGAACGGCAGATCACGGTTGAGAGCCTCAATGACCCACTGGCGGTACCGCCAGGCGTGGGGCCGGATCCCGTCGGATTCGTAACCGTTGCTGTCGCCGTAACGGGCCATGTCCAGCCAGAATCGCCCCCACCGCTCACCGTAATGCGATGAGGCCAGCAGCCGACGGACGATCTCGCGGTAGGCCTCTCGTGTCGGATCTGCCAGAAACGACTTCACCAGACCCGGCTGTGGTGGCAAGCCGGTCAGATCCAGGTGAATCCGCCTGAGCAGCGTGGCCGGATCAGCCGGCGGTGCGGGGCGAACATTTTCGACGGCCAGCCGCTTGAGGATGAAGCGATCGATGCCGTTGAGAACCTGTCCCGGCCTGGCCACGTCGGGCACTTCGGGTTTGGCGATGGGCCGAAAAGCCCAGTGCGGTTGTTCGGCACGACACAATTCGGCCGACGGCACACAGCACGCCATCGCGACCAGGATCACCCCGTTCCTGAACCAGCACCTTCTCAGCAATCCAACCATTCCGTGCCTCAGGATTGCTCGAACAGGTCACGCATCGGCTTCCCGTCGGCCAGCCGCCATGGCCGACCGCCCCGATCGTGGACTTCTCCCCTGGGATCAATCCCGAACCGCCAGAAGATCGTCGCGGCCAGGTCCGCGGGCGTCACCGGAAGGTCGGCCGGGTAGGCCCCCGAGGCATCACTGGCCCCGTAGTAACTTCCGCCGCGGACACCGCCGCCGGCCAGCAGGACCGAATAGCAGTCGGGCCAGTGATCGCGACCGGCATTGGAGTTGATCTTGGGAGTCCGTCCGAATTCTCCCAGCGCCACGACCAGAGTCGTCTCGAGCAGACCTCGATCTTCGAGGTCCTCGATCAGGGCCGACAGGGCCTGGTCAGCCTGGGGCAGGAGGTACTTCTTGTGCTGGTTGAAGTTGTCTTTGTGCGAGTCCCAGTTCTGGCCCTGCTGGATGAAGTCGTAGATGTTGACGAACGGCACACCGGCCTCCACCAGACGACGCGCCAGCAACAGGTTCTGGCCCCGCATGTTGCGGCCGTAGCCCTTCTCGGCCCCGTTACCTCCCCCCCGGGGAATTTCCTTCATCATCCCGTATCGCTCACGCAGCGACTTCGCCTCCCTGTCAATGTCCAGTGCACGCGAGACCATCGGCGACCCGATTAACTCGTAAGCCCGCTCGTAAAACGACCTCAACTCGGTCATCGCGGGAGTGAGGACGTCCGGCGCGAGTCCCGCGTCGATCTGTTCGAGCAGGACACGGCGGTCAGCCAGTCGTGCCGACGGCAGCGTCTCGGGCGACTTCAACGCCTTGTTGCGATAGGTCAGCGTCTTCGGGTCGCCGGTGATCTGGAACGGGTCGAAAGCCTTGCCCAAGAACCCCCCACCCTGGCAAGGCGTGGGCACGACATTGTGGAAAACCCACGGCAACGCCGCGTGCGGAATGTCGATATCTCGGTGCTGGTTGAAGTAGTTGACCACCGCACCGTAGCAGGGGAAGAACTGGTCGATCGGGGCGAACTCCTCGCGATCTCCCATCGGAGCCTGCCGACCAGTCAGCGATTCGGTCGAAGCCGAATCGTGCAGCCTGTTGGTGTGGTGCATGCTGCGAACCACCGCACACCGATCCATGACCCTGGCCATGTGCGGCAGGTGTTCACACACGGGCATGCCGGGGACGTTCGAGGCCACGGGACGGAACTCGCCCCGGATGGCCATCGGCCCCTGGGGCTTCATGTCGTAGGTCTCAAGATGACTCGGCCCACCGTAGTAGAAAACGATGATGCACGATCGGATCGCCGGTTGACCGATCGCGGCGATCTCGCGAGCCTGCAGCAGCCCGCCGAGCGAGAGTCCCAATCCCCCACCGGCCAACGATGTCATCGCCCGGCGACGGCTGATTCGAGGATTCGATGAGCTGATGATCACAGCGGAAATTCCGGGGGCCAGGCCGAACACGCGGGCTCGGTTCGACAGTATAACACGGGAGCGAGGACACCGGATCCCCGGGGTCGTCAGCTCAACAGTTCCGGCCTCAGGCTGCCGGTACCGGCGATCGGATGCGGCTGCCCGTTGCGATCGGGCATCGTCATCTGCGAATCGTAACCCAGCAGGTGATACAGCGTGGCCTGCATGTCCTTGGGAGAAATCGGCGTCTCGCGAACGTCACCCCCGTCCGGGGTGGTCCGACCGACAACGCGTCCGGCCGCCGTGCCACCACCGGCGACGACCGCCGTGTAGGCCCGCGACCAGTGATCCCGACCACCTCCGGGCTTCGAATTGATCTTGGGCGTCCGCCCGTGTTCGCTCATCCACATCACCAGCGTCTCGTCGAGCAGCCCCCGGGACGACATGTCCTCGATCAGTGCCGAATACGCCAGGTCAAAACCGGGCAGCAGCAGTTCTTTCAGGCGGGGGTAGTGGTACTGGTGAGTGTCCCAGGCCCCGTTGGCAAACTGGCCGAAACAATCCCACAGCACCGTCACGAATCTCGCTCCCGATTCGATCAGCCGCCGTGCTGCCAGGCAGGTCTGGCCAAACAGCGTCATGCCGTACCGCTCACGCAATGCCCGTGGCTCACGGTCAATGTCCAGGGCATCCAGAACCCGGCTGGATGTCAGCAACGACATCGCCACCTCCCGCTGCCGGTCCATCGCCTGGACCCCCAGGCTGGCATCCAGGTCGCGGCGTCCGCGTTCGAACTGTTCCAGCAATGATCGTCTCAGGCCCAGCCGCTCGATCGACAGGTCCTTGGACAGCCGTGCTGCCGGCGACATGCGGAACCGCCCTTCGGGCGTCGTGCCACCGAAAGGGTTCTTGAATCTCTTGGTCTGTGGCACCGTGTTCTTGGGAGCGACGTGCAGCCCCGGGCCGTCGAAATCGGTCCAGACCGGGTCGTAGCGGTTGTTGAGGAACCCCGAAAAGACACCGGCGTTGACCGCCGGATTGTCGGTCTGCGAGTTCATCAGCCAAGGCAGGCCGAGATTGCCCGGCATGCCGCTCGGCGGATGCAGACCCCGCTGGCTGTCGAGGTATTCGACAACCGAGCCGACATAGGGCCAGTGCTTCAGGTCCCGGGCCTTGGTCTCCAGGGCCGGCGTGTAGGTCGGGATCCCCGTCACGGCGTACGCCACACCGTGGAGTGGGTACTGGTGGGTCAGCGAACGGGCGACGGTCACCTTGTCCATCACGCCGGCAACCCGTGGCAGCAACTCACAGACCCTCAACCCCGGCAGGTTCGATTCGATCGAACCCAGTTCGCCCCGGATCTCGACCGGCGCGTCGGGCTTCGGGTCGAACGTCTCGTGGGTGGGAGGTGATCCGTAGGGAAACAGCAGAATGCACGACTTGGCCGAACCCAACCCGGGCGATTGCGGTGCGGCCGATTCGGCCGCCATCACGTCGCCCAACCCGATGCCCAGCGGTCCCAGCGCCCCGACCTGGAGCAGGTCGCGACGGGTCAGTCCGTCGCAGAGCGTGCGGGGATTTCCCTGGATCCTCAGCATCGCGTGTCGATCATCCTGTGGGGACTCAGGTTGTGGCGACAGGTACGCATTGTCATCCGATCACCGAGTCACGGCAAGCACGGATTCGTCCCGGGACTAGCGGATCATGATGCACGAGGGACTGGGAATCTTGATCGGATCGCCCACCGACTTCAGTCCACCACTCTTGCTGTCGATCCGGAACACGGCCACGTTGCCGCCGGGCATGTTGGCGCACAAGAGCAATCGCCCATCGGGAGTGATCGCCAGGTTCTGCGGCCCCTTGCCCAGGCTGGGCACGATCGCCACCGTCGTCAGCTTGCCGGACTTGCCGACACGGTAGATGGCGATCGAATCGTGACCACGGTTGGTCCCGTAGACGAAACGCCCGTCCGGGGTCACCTTCACGTCGGCACAGTAACTGGTGCCATCGAAGTCAGCCGGCAGCGTCGAAAGCGTCTGGCGTTCAATCAACACCCCGCTTCTCTTGTTGTAGTCCAGTACGGACACCGCGTTGGAGAGTTCGTGAATCACGTACACCCAGCGACCGTTGGGGTGAAACGTCAGGTGACGCGGGCCGGCACCGGCCGGAGTCCGTACGAAGGGCTGTCGTGGAATGGTCAACTTGGCGTCGTCGGCATCGAGCCGGTAACTGAGAACCTGGTCGAGTCCGAGATCGGCCGAGAGCACGAAACGGTTGTCCGGGCTGATGACAAAACAGTGGGCGTGTGGTCCGGCCTGTCGAGTGGGATTGACGCTGCCGCCCTTGTGCTGCACGAAGGTGGCCGCCTTCCCCAGCGAGCCATCCTTGCCGATCGGCAGTGAAGCGACACTGCCGGAAGAGTAGTTGGCGACGACCAGTGTGCGACCGGTGGCGTCGACATCCAGGTAGCAGGCCGTGGTGCCCAGGGCCGACTGGCGATTGATCAGCTTCATGCGACCGGAATCTCCCTCGAGCCGAAACGCCGCGATCTCGTCATTGACATCGTCACTGAAATTGTCGGCGTGGATCGAGTAGAGGAACTTGCGGTCCGGAGAGAGGGCCAGGAAGAACGGATTCTCGACGTTCGTCGTTCGGTGGACCGGTTTCACCTGCCCGCTTTTCG
>MDTE01099805.1_pt1 | contig 29693 bp, 30 predicted proteins | sample 811231 | NCBI WGS metagenome assembly MDTE01 (sample SAMN05326651, study PRJNA326480) | marine metagenome | isolation source: seawater | place: Indian Ocean: Red Sea | collected 2010 | reverse complement strand
TTTTTTAGCAATTGCTTTACTCTATAATTAGCGTAAGTCACCTGTTCACTATGCAAGAACAACATTTGTTTTAGATAGTGAGTCTTCTTCTAATTCTATTGGAGATATTGCCTCACTTGCATCTTTAGCAGGAATAAATGCATCAAGTTTCATTGATGCAAGTAGCTTGTTTCAAATTGATAATATTCAAGAATTATATAGATCTAGTTCGATGATCAAGGAAACTCTATTATCTGAGTATAACTTTGGAAAGAACAACATTTTGCTAATTGAAAGGCTTGCCATTAATGAAAAAATCAATAAAAAATGGGATAGGTTAAACATAGACTTTTCTGCATATAAATCCAAATCTATCAACCTAAGGGTTCATGATAGTATTTTAAATGAGGTTGTAAAAATTATCAAGGAAAAATACTTAATAGTAGATAAACCAAGTAGAAAAACTACCATTCTTGAAATTGGATTTGATCATAAAGATGAATTATTAGCAAAATCATTTAATGAAAACTTGGTTTCAATTGTAAATGATTTCTACAATAAAACAAAAACTCAAAAAACCGGAGAAAATTTAAAAATATTAGAAAGACAAGCCGATAGTGTAAAAAAAGTTTTAGATAAGTCTATATTAATTTTAGCTGAGAAAGATCAAAGTATACCTAACCCAAATCCACTAACCAAAGTTTCTTTGGTACCTTATCAAAAAGCTCTAATTGATGTTCAAGCAAATGGGGCGATTTATCAAGAGATTGTCAAACAACTTGAATTGGCAAAAGTTTCACACAGGAATAAAACTCCCCTTATTCAAATAATAGATAAACCAACATTGCCATTAGAAAACTCTAGATTGAAACTTTTTGAATGCCTAGTTTTTGGAATATTTGGTGGTTTATTTTTTTCAGTATTATATTATTCATTATCGGGATTCTATAATTCATTGATTAATTAACTTATTTTTATCTAAACTGAAATATGGTTTTAGATATTAAGTCAATTTTTACCAAAAATTTTATAAACCTAACTCTCAACCAAGGAGTTAATGTAATTTCTACATTGATATACACACCAATACTATTTCAAACATTGGGTGATGAAAATTTTGGTTTAATGCACTTAGCTTTTTCAATAGTTATTATGTTGTCAATTTTAACAAACTACGGTTATAGTTTGAATGGACCTGTTAAAATTTTTAATTCTAGTTCAAATTATAATAGAAACTTGATTGTTAATGAAGTATTAGTTCTAAGAATAGCTATTAGTGTGTTTGTTATATTTTTTTCCTTTCCTATTATCGCTTTTTATGTTGATGAAAGTTTAAGAAAAATTTTATTTTTTTCATTAATAATTCTTTTCACAGAAGCGTTAAATCCATTATTTTATTTGCAGGGTATCAACAAGATTTTACCTCAAGCTTTACTCAATTTATTTTCAAAATCACTATATCTTTTATTAATTATATTATTTATTAGTGAAAAGAGTGATACTTATTTAGCTAACTTTTTTTATGGATTAAGTATTTCTTTTTTCTTTTTAATTTTTTGGGTAAGGAATTATTTATATAAAAAAATTATAATCAGAATTTCAATTGAAAAGTTGATTAGAAACCTTAAAGATAATTTCAAATTCTTTCTCTCAACTACTTACACCCATTTCACTCTAAATAGTTCACTTATTATTTTAAATTTCTTTGTTACTAATAAAGAGTTAGGAAGATTTACTTTAGCATTCAAAATAGCTTTTCTCCTAAGAATGATTCCCGTATTTTTTGTTCAGTCTGGTTTACAAAATGCTTCAGGTTTGAAAAGAAATTCAGTGGTAAAATTTAAAAACTACATTTCAAAATATTTTAAAATAGGACTTCTATCAACTTTTGTGATAGCGATTATAACTAATATTTTCTCTGATTATATTATTTACTTATTTGCAAATGAAGAAATTGTTTACAGCTCAAAAATATTATCTCATTTATCTTTTATACCATTTCTCGCCATGCTTAATTTTAAAAATCTTGTACTTATATTAGTTGATGATCTTAAGTCAATTTTAAACAAAGCCACTTTTTGGACATTGATTTTTATGATTTGTTCATCTTTAATTTTATGTAAACTATATGGTGGAATTGGTTTAGCATACGCTTTATTATTTACTGAAATATTTTCTTTTATAATTCATTATATTCTAATAAAAAAGAGATGATTAAAAATTCCAGGGTTGCTATTATTATTGTCAATTGGAGGAAATATAATATGACAGCTAACTGTGTAGAATCCGTCATTAAATGTAATTATCCAAATTGTGAAATCATCTTAGTTGATAATGAATCAGATAGTTCTAAAGTTTCCAACTTTAAGTATAAAAAAAATATTAAAACTATTTTGAATTCTAAAAATGAAGGATTTTCTAAAGCAAATAATCAGGGTATTGAATATGCATTAAAAAATAATTTTGATTATGTGCTATTGCTTAACAATGATACAATAATCAAAAGTAATTTAATTGATGTATTAGTTAAGACTGCACAAGAAAAAAAAGTCTATGCTGTTCAGCCTTTAATTTTTAACCATAATGAAAAAAAAACATGGAATGGAGGTGGAAAAATAAACTATTTTTTTGGAATATTCAGTAATTCAAAAAAAGTATATAATTCCTTTAAATTAATCGAATGGTTTACAGGCTGTTGTTGTCTTTTTGATTTGAAATTATTTAGAGAAATTGGAAAGTTTGATGAAAGATTTTTTGCATATTATGAGGATGTTGACCTCTCATTAAGAATTAAAAAAAATGGATATAAAATAGGTTTTACATCACAAACAGAACTTATTCATTTGGAATCTGCTTCATCAAAATTAGAAACTAGTAATGAAGGTAGCTTGAATCCATTTGTACATTATTTGAATATTAAAAATCATATTTTAATTCTTAGAAAACATGCTATAATGTTCAATCCAGTTGGATCTGTATTTTTTCAAATATTAAAAATATTTTCATACACAACTTATTTTATTCTAAGATTCAGGTTTCTTAAATTAAAGATGGTTTACAAAGGGCTCAGAGATTCTTTAAAAACTCATATATGATATTAATAGGGTTACTTTTTATTGTATTTTACTTAATAATTTATATTAAAACCTTTACTAATATTTCTAAAGGAAAATTCGAATATATTTTATATTTTATCTGTTTAGCATTACCATTTTATGCTACTTTACAAGCACAAATTTTTGAGATATCTAAAAGCGAATTATTAGTTAACACTATAAAGTTTTCTAAGGACTTAATTTTTTTCTATGCTTTGCTAATTTTTTTATTAGGCAAGAATGAATCAATAATTAGTAGAAGTTTTAATTTTTCAGCTCTTGATAAGCTAGTTTTAGGATTTGTAATCCTAATTTTATTCTACACTTTAATTCCACTAGGAGAAGCGGATTTTTTCTCTAAAGTTATATATGCAAAAAATATTCTGTTAATCCCCTTAGTATATTTTCTAGGAAGAAATATAGAACTGAGTGATGAAATTTATAGTAATCTTAAAAAAATATTTTTAGTAATTATTGCATCATCATCTGTATTTGTTTTTTTTGAATTTATTTTTTCTACACATTTTCATACTTTAATAGATTATGCGACCTATAATTCGATTGTTAATGAAATTGATCCCCAAGGTAATTATGATTTGAGTTGGTCTTTTGAAGGTCAAGGATCAAGGCCAAGATATGCTGCTTTTTTTGCAGATCCATTGGAACTTTCAGCATCATTATTATTATTGTTTTCATTTACATTATTTTTCTTTTATAATAAAACCAATACTAATTATTTAATTCCTTTATTACTTATTTCTTTTTTACTGTTAATGTCGTTTTCAAGAGGAGCAATAGTAGCGTGTTTTGGTATTATTTTGTTTTCTTTATTAATTCATAAAAAATATAAAACTCTAACTAAAATATTTTTTACATCATTTATTGTATTTCTTTTACTTTTTTATTTTGGTGGTGAAGAACTACAATACCTGATAATTGATACATTAAAATTTGAAAATACTTCAAGCTTAGGTCATTTAATTGAATGGATTGAGGGTATTCTATCAATCTTAGAAAATCCCTTCGGAATAGGCCTGGCTATGAGCGGAAATGCAGGTGGAGTTGATCAATCATTGAAAATTGGTGGAGAAAATCAATTTTTAATCATTGGTGTTCAAATGGGTATTCTAGCTCTGATAATTTATAGTTTAATCTTACTATTTGTAATAATTAGATCTATTAAATCATTTAATTCGAGTATTAATTTGAAAGAAAAACACATTTCATTTATCGTTTCATGCACAAAATTTGGATTAATCCTTCCTTTATTGACTGCTAATGCAGAATTATACCTTTTTGTATCTTTAGTTTCATGGCTGCTTGCTGGCTATGTTGAAAAGACATATATAAAACATCAACTTGAAAAAAACTAAAGTATTAATTGATATTTTCTATTATAAAACTGCCTTATCTGGAATAAAAACCTATATAGAGGAAATACTAATAGCAGCAAAAGATCATGGCAGTAATGAGATAGATTATATTTTCTCTCATGATATTTCTAAAATGGTTAATAATCAATTTTTTACTAATTCTAAATATAGACTAGTTAGGTGGATTTTTCAATTCAGATATTTGATTTGGAAGCAATTCTTTCTTCCAATTTTATTATTCAGAAAAAAGGTTGACTATGTTATATGTCCTGATTATGTTGCTCCAATATTGTGTTCATCAAAAAAAATTGTGGTCATTCATGATAATCTTTTTTGGAAATATCCTCAAAATTACTCAAAGCTATGGAGGAAATATTTTACTTGCTTAATAAAAGCTGGAATCGATAAAAGAACTGAAATTGTTACAACTAGTAAATATTCTAAAAATAGTTTATCGATTATTTTTAAAAACATTAAAATAAAATCGATTTACCAAAGTTCTAATACAAATTCTATTGGTATTAAAAACTCCAAAAAAATATATATTACTCATATTGGAACCTTTGAGAAAAGAAAAGATTTATTGACTTTAGTTAAGGCATACAAAAAATTAATTGACAATAAATTTTTAGATTATAAGCTAGTTCTAGCTGGAGCAAAAAATTTAAATGGATATGATAGGTTGTATTTTGATATTAAAAATTATATTGATAAATATAATTTAAATGATTATGTAGATATTCCAGGTTATTTAAAAGAAAAAGAAATAAAAAAAATATATTCTAAAACATTAATTTATGTTTTCCCATCCTTGGATGAAGGTTTTGGAATTCCATTAATTGAATCAATGAAATCAGAAGTTCCTATAATTTGTTCTGATATTGAAATTTTTAAAGAAATAGGTAGAGATTCAGTATTATATTTTAAAGCAGGTAATCATATTGATCTTTATGAAAAATTAAATATTATAATAAATGATAGTGATTTAAGAAAAAAACTTATCAAATTTGGAAAGGAAAATGTGAAAAGATTTAATAGAAAAAATTTTATAAAAGAATTTGAAAAAATCTACAACTAAAATATTACTTGCTCACAGTTCAAATGATTTGTATGGAGCTAGTAAAATATTATTAAATATTATTGAGCTTTTAATTAATGAAGGGTATATAGTGTACTTATTTCTTCCAGAAAAAGGTCCGTTACATGAAAATAATATTATTAAAAAGTGTGATATAAATATTATAGAATTCGGTGTTTTTAGAAAGAGATATTTTAATTTTTTTGGGTTAATAAATAGGTTCTATCATATTATCAAATCTACTTTAGTAATTAGAAATTTTATTTTAAAAAATAAGATTGATTTAGTATATACTAATACTTCGACAGTAATTAGCCCTTCAATTGCTGCAAAATTTTCTAGAATACCTTCAGTATTTCACATTCATGAAATTCCTGTCTCATCAAAATTTTACACCAGATTCTTAGTAACTTTTTTTAATATTTTTTCTTCTAAAGTAATTTCAGTGTCAAATTCTGCTAGAAATTACTGGATTGATAATGGATTGATAAAAGAAAAAATTAAAACAATTTATAACGGCTTCAATTTTAATTTTAGCACTGAGAAAAATCTATCTAAATCTCAAATAGTCTTTACAAATATTTCAAGAATTATTCCCTATAAAGGACATGTATTTTTAATTGAATTATTTAATGAGCTGTCAAAATTTAAAAATAATTTGATTTTAAATATTATTGGAGATACTTTACCAGCTTACAAATCTCATTATGATAATTTGAAAGAAAAAGTATCAAAATATAATTTGGAAAAAAACATAAGATTTTTAGGATTTAAGCCTAGTGTTAAAGAATATCTTGAAAAATCTAATTTTTTAATTCATTCCCCGATATGTCCAGATCCATTACCAACTGTAATTTTTGAAGCAGTAGAAAGTAACACACCTGTTATTTTTACAAATCTTGGTGGTAGTTATGAAATTTTAGATTCTGGAAAAAATGGTTTAGCTATTGATCATCTTTCCATAAAAAAATCTGCTGAAATTATCCTTAAATTTATAGATAATAGTTTTGAGCAAGAAATAAACATTAAGAAAGCTAAAAGCTTTGTGGAGAAGAATTTCCAAATGAGTTCATTTAATGATAGTTTAAAAACCTTAATATCAAAAATTGTCTAAAAAACTTAAAATAGCAATTATTGGTAGTAGGGGATATCCATACGTGTATTCTGGTTATGAAACTTTAGTAAAAGAACTTTCAGAAAGATTAGTCAATTCTGGAAATGAAGTTATAGTCTACTGTCACAGGAAATTATTTAATGAAAAACCTAAAAAAGTTAATGGAATTAATTTAGTTTATACACCTTCTGTAAATTCAAAAATATTTTCACAGCTATACAATTCCTTTTTTTCATTTATTCATGTTTGTTTTTCAAATGTTGATATTGTTTTAGTTGCCAATTCAGCAAATGGTCCTTTTGGATTACTTACTAAAATATTTAGAAAAAAAACTTGCATCAATGTTGATGGATTAGAATGGCTTAGACCGAAATGGAAAGGATTAGGTTCAGTATATTTTAAATTTGCCTCAAAATTAGCAACCTTATTTTTTGATGAAATCATTACTGATTCTATTGAAATGAGTAAAGTGTATGAAAAAAAATTTAGTAAAAAATCTAATGTAATTGCATATGGTCCAACAATGATAGTTGATAATAAATCTAAAATATTAGAAAAATTTACCCTTAAAAAAAAACAGTATTATTTAATAGTTGGCAGGTTAATTCCTGATAACAATTCGAAGTTAATAGTCGAAGCATTCTTAAAATCAAGATCAATTAAAAAAATTGTAATTGTTGGTGATGTTCCTTACAATGATGGTTATGCTAATGATGTAAAATTATTGTCTTCCGACAGGGTTGTATTTACGGGATATATTAATGATCAAATCGACTTAACTACATTATATAGAAATTGTTATGGATATATTCATGGTCACCAGTTTGGAGGAACTAACCCAACTATGATAAATGCATTAAGTTTAAATTGTCAAATAATAGCTTTAGATACTGTGTTTAACAGAGAAATGTTAGAGAATAAAAAATCAATTATGTTCAATAAAAATAAAAATTCAATAATTAAAAAAATTAATGAATTTGAAAATATTTACAATAACCTTTCAGATGAAAATAAAAATTACAAGTTACCTGAAAAATATCTTTGGGATTTTATAACATCACAATATTTGAGTCTCTTTTTAAAACTTACCAGTTGCCGAAATAAGTAAATTTAAGGCTAAAATGAAAATTATTTACATCACGTCCAGCATGGTAATACGGTTGCTGAAAATCATCTAATTCCCATTGATAGTTAAGACTTCTTATGTAGACTAAATTTGACGAAATGCTCATGTTTTTAAAGCTTTTGTTAAAATTAAAATGTAGATTAAAGTCTTTCCAATATCTTCTGTAATCTTCAGCTGATGCAAAGGCTTGATAAAAAAAATCATTATCTTGATCGATGATTTCAAGTCCCAATCCGATTTTTTCATTTCTTCTAATTCTGTTAATCGAAAAATAATGAGAATTTGATCCAGGGCCTATGGAACTTCCTAAAACCTCACCTTTATTCGTGTATCCATCATAAACCCATGCATGCTGATACCAAGATCCTGTTTGTCTAACAACCCTGCTAGCTGATTGTTCCATCTGAGTCCATTCCCAATTAAACAGTAAATTTTCATTACTTATTTCAAATACTTTCTGAATACCTATTGTTGTTGCTCTGCTATGATCTGTGTCTAATAGTAAATCCCTCATATTCTGCTTTGAATCATTAAAATGAAACTCTGTATAAATTTCAGCTTTTGCATCTTTCCAAAACCAATTAACAAAAACACCTGCAGCTTGGTTGGTTTGTTGTTCATAATTTTGGTATTTATCATTCTTCCTAAATAAATTTTTGAATGCAGGAAAATATGTTGGTTTTCCAACTAACCAATGATATTTTCCATTAACTAGTGCAGAATACATTTGCACCCATCGAATAAAACCAAAGGATAATCCCTTTATCCATTTGGGTGAATATGAAATTATAAAACCTTGCATAAATCTCCAATCATCAGTATCCCCATTTTGATTAATTTTAGGTATATATAGTTTTGTGCCCGCATATTCAAAGTCAGTTCTAGGTGGTGTAAATCCAGAACTTTCTAATTTACCTGTAATAATTTGCCATTCAAAATTTCCAATAAATGTACTTATTGGCTTTGTCGTATTGAAAGTTATATGTTTGAATCCCTCTGCATGATTACTTAACATTATACTGTTTCTTATTGAAGGCCCCCACCATAAATTCTCATTTGAAATTCCAAATGAAATATTTTTCCAATTTAATCTAATACTTGATTGACCTAAAGTTGTTCTATTGAAAATTTCCGTACCAAACCTTTCAGGCATATCAATTCTGTTCCACAGTCTATATCTTTTAGACCAAATAATTGGATAATGGCCCTCCCAAAATCCATCAAATATTTTGTTTTCACCGTAATGATGTTCAGGTTTAAATTGTATGGATAAAGGTCCTAATTTAAAAAACACACCAGGTGAAATAATGTGCTGATAACCTCTGTTTGGAACCATAGTTCCATTATTTCTGTTGTATGGGTGATGAGAGTTAAATTCAATAAAATAATTTATACCTAAACTTTTGATTTGTACTGATTCTGATTCATTTGAGAATAATAGTCTATATTGATTATCAATTATTTCCGAAAAGTAATTTGAGTCTAAAGGTCTTATATTAAATGAAAAATCTGTTTCAATTAATCCAGTCAGATTTGAGTTTCTTATCAAGCTGTAATTAAAATCATTATTTACATTAATATTCTGAGAAAAAACAAAATCAGAAAGAAGAAAAAAAAATAAAATTTTTAATCTCATTTATACTTTATAACTCTAACTTTTAAATTATCTATAGACCAACTCTCATCGCATTTTTGCTGGGGATTTCCATCTTTATCAATTGCATTAGGTTGATATAATTCATCGTAAAATCTTACTACTATACTATTACCGCTACTTTTGAACCCTTTTTCAATTTGATATAAAGTTGTCTTTTCACCAAAAAATGAATCTTTACATATTTTACCAAGGTTTGTTTTAAAAGAACCAGTCTTGGGATTATTTTCAAAAGGATAGACTTCAGGATAAGATTGCCTTAAACAATAATTTGACCAGCACGGGCTGTTTGAAAAAGTTGTGGTGAAATGATCTGAGCTAGGATCCTTAAATAGTTGCATATCAGGTTTAAATTCCATCACCCATTTATCAGGTTTATCATTTTCAGAAAATCCATTAAAATTACCATCCCAAGATCCATGAATATATAAATCAAAAGATAAAAATACATAATCATGATCTCCAATTTCTTCTAAAAATAGGGTAAAACCATCATTATTAAAGTCACCTAATACGTTAGTATTATTAAAAGACATTGTATCACCTCCGTCAATTCCAGTTAAAATTGAATTTTCAAAATCATTTTCATATACTAATTCGTTTCTAATCATCTCGGGATATGAACATGAATTAATTAAGAGGATTACAAATAAAATTTTTTTCATTTATAATTATAAAAGTAGTTAATAGTTTTTTTCAATCCTTCTTCTAGTTTTACTTTTGGTGACCAGTTCAAAGTTTTTTTAGCTAAATTAATATCTGGTCTTCTGACTTTGGGATCATTTTCAGGCAATTTAAGAAAAGTTTTTTTACTGGAATTTGGAATAAGTTTATTAAGAATACTAATTAATTCGTTGATAGAGTGTTCATTAGGGTTTCCAATATTTACGGGTAATTTGTATTCAGAATTTAAAAGGCTGTAGATGCCATTTACTGTGTCAGAAATATAACAAAAAGATCTAGTTTGATTTCCATCTCCATAAATTGTGATATTGTTGTTATTAAGCATTTGATTTATAAAGTTTGGTATAGCTCTACCATCATTATATCTCATATTAGGGCCATAGCTATTAAACAACCTTACAATTCTAGTGTCTAAATTTTTATTCAAATTATAAGCCATTGTTATAGCTTCTAAATATCGTTTTGCTTCATCATATACTCCTCTGGGGCCTATAGGGTTTACATTCCCAAAATAACTTTCTTTTTGTGGATGTTCATTAGGATCACCATATATTTCAGATGTCGAAGCAACTAAAACAGTTGAGTTGTTTTTAATACCAAATTTTAGAATGTTTTCAGTTCCAATTGACCCAATTTGTAATGTTTTTATTGGATATTTTAAATAATCTTTTGGACTTGCAGGGGATGCAAAATGTAAAATTTTATCAATTTTAACTTTAATTTCAATTTTTGAACAAATATCATGTTCAATAAATTCAAAGTTCTTCTCTTTAGAAAATTTTTCAATATTAATTATTCGTCCTGTAAGAAGATTGTCAAGACCATATACTTTGTAGTTTTTTTTCAATAAAAAATCACACATATTAGACCCAATAAACCCACAACAACCAGTTACTAATATATTTTTAGACATATCTTGCAAATAAAAGACTAAAATATTGAAATTTTAATCTATTATATTTAATTTCGTGTAGAATAAATGTGATTCAAATAGCGAAGCCGTATAGTTACACCACTCGAATAATTCTTAATTTGTTTCAAAAACCTCATTTTATCTAAAACATTATTATTATAATTTTATGAAAAAAAATAAAATTGGAATCATCGGAAATGGTTTTGTAGGTGAAGCTCAAGCTTTTGCATTTTCATCTGTTGCAGACATTTTCATATATGATATTGACCCTAAGAAATCTAAAGACGAATTAAGTATCGTCCATCAATGCGATTATGTTTTTGTATGTGTTCCAACTCCAATGAATAAATGTGGAGAACAGGATTTATCTTTCGTTGAAAATGTTTTTAAAAATGCTAACGAAAATCCTATTTACATTATTAAATCTACTGTTCTTCCTGGAACCACTGACAACTTAACAAAAATATATGATAATTTTAAAATTATTTTTTCACCAGAATTTTTAACTGAAAGAACAGCTAAATTAGATATGTTAACTCAATCAAGAATTATATTAGGAGGTAAAAAAGAATTGGTTGATAGTGCGGAAAAAATATTTTTAAAAAGATTTAAAGGAAAAAAAATTATTAAAACAGATGCAAAAACAGCTGAATTAATAAAGTATATGAATAATACATTTTTTGCTACGAAAGTTAGTTTGATGAATGAATATAAATTATTGAGTCAAAAAATTGGAGCTAACTGGAATGATGCTTTACATGGTTTTGCATCTGATGGAAGAGTGGGAGACAGCCATTTAAATGTTCCAGGACATGATGGAAAACTAGGTTATGGAGGAACATGTTTTCCTAAAGATGTTAATGCTTTGATTGATTTTGCGAAAAAACATGATTTAAAACTCAATACAGTTCAAGGTGGGTGGGATACAAATATCATGGTAAGGCCTGAAAAAGATTGGGAAAAAAATTTTGGAAGATCAGTTAATTATAAAAGTGAATAAAAACAGTAATAATTTCTCAAAAGAAATTTTATCTTCTATTGATGCTGCATTTCAAGCTGGTTCGAGAATCATGCAAATCTATAATTCAGAAGATTTTAAAATACAATCTAAAGGTGATGATTCTCCTCTTACTGTAGCAGATATAGAATCCAATAAAATAATTAATGAATTATTAAGTTCAAAATTTAATTATCCGATACTTTCTGAAGAAGAGAAAACAATTCCATATGAGCAAAGATCAAAATGGAATTTATTCTGGATGATAGATCCAATTGATGGAACAAAAGAATTTATAAAAAAAAATGATGAGTTTACTGTTAATATAGCCTTGATTGAAAAGAATACTCCAATTTTAGGAGTAGTTTATGCACCTGCTTTAGGAATATTATACTATGCTGATAAAAATATAGGTTCTTTTAGATGTAAAAATGTTTATGACATGAAATCATTTATGAAAAAAAAATCTAAAGATTTGAGAAAATCCATTTTTCCAGATATTTATTCTGTAATTGTATCAAGATCTCATATGAACGACAGGACTAAAGATTATGTGGAAAATAAAAAACTTTTACATAAAAAAATTAATTGTTTATCATTTGGAAGCTCTTTAAAAATTTGTAAGGTAGCTGATGGTTCTGCACATTGTTATCCTAGATTTGGACCAACTATGGAGTGGGATACAGCTGCAGGTCATGCTGTTGTTAAATATGCAGGGTATAATTTTTCAACTTTTGATGGAAAAAAAATCAATTACAATAAAAAAAACCTGTTGAATTCATTTTTTATTGTAGAATCTGAAAATTATGCTTAAAAGTAAGCCTCTTTATAAGTCAATTAGCTGGAGAATAGTTGGAACCCTAGACACTTTAATTCTTTCATGGTTAATTAGCGGAAGTTTAACTTTTGGTGTTCAAATTTCTGCCATAGATTTTTTTTCAAAAATTATTTTGTATTACTATCATGAAATTATTTGGAATAAATTCAAAAATATTTCAGTCAAAAAATTACATATTTTTAAAACCATTTCTTGGAGAATTATTGGCACGCTATCCACTTTGATTATTGCATGGGTAGTGACTGGAAATCCTTTTACAGGTTTTAAAATTAGTGTGTTTGAGTTATTTACAAAAATGATATTATATTATTTTCACGAAAAAATTTGGTTTAAAATTAAAATAAGTAATTAGTTTAGTCTTGAAAAGTAACAACAACATAACAAAGCATAATTTTAAAGTAACTCAACTTGACAGATCACGTAAGTTGAATCAAGAACCAAAGTTAATTTGGTTCACAGGTTTATCAGGGTCAGGTAAATCTACTTTATCAAATATTGTTGAGGAAAATTTGTTTAATGAAGGATATCTGACATACTCATTAGATGGTGATAATATCCGATATGGCCTATGTAATAACTTAACATTTAGTAATCAAGATAGAAAAGAAAATATCAGACGAATCGCTGAAGTTGCTAATTTATTTTTAGATGCCGGTGTTATTGTATGTGCAAGTTTTGTTTCTCCTTTTCAAGAGGACAGAGAAATGGTTAAGTCTATTGTAGGAGAAAAAAAATATATCGAAATTTATGTGAATACATCAATTGAGGAATGCGAAAAAAGAGATGTTAAAGGACTATATGCAAAAGCTAGAGCAGGTTTAATTTCAGATTTTACTGGAATTTCCTCTAAGTATGAGATACCTTTAAATCCCCATTTTGTAATTGATACCACAAATAAGGATATTAAAAGTTGTACTAAAGAAATAATGAAATTTTTAAAAAAATATTTTAATGGAAAATTATAAAATTAATCATCTAAAGGAGTTGGAGTCTGAAGCTATTTATGTAATTAGAGAAGTTTATACTTCTTTTGAGAATCCAGTACTATTATTTTCAGGTGGAAAAGATTCTATTTTGCTCACTCATTTAGCTAAAAAGGCCTTTTATCCAGCAAGAGTCCCTTTTCCTTTACTACATGTTGATACAGGTCATAACTTTCCTGAAACAATCAGTTTTAGAGATAATTTGGTTAAAGAAATGGGTGTCGATTTAATTGTAGGTTCAGTTCAGGAGGCGATTGATAAAGGATTAGTTAAAGAGGAAACTGGTGTAAATGCATCGAGAAATTTTCTTCAAATTGAAACATTACTTGAATGTTTGGAGAAGAATAAAATTGATGGTGCTATGGGTGGTGCGAGGCGAGATGAAGAAAAAGCTAGAGCAAAGGAAAGATTTTTTTCACACAGAGATTCCTTTGGACAATGGGATCCAAAAAATCAAAGACCTGAGCTCTGGAATTTATTTAATCCAAATAAAAGTCATGGAGAACATTTCAGGGTTTTTCCCATATCAAATTGGACTGAAATGGATGTTTGGGAATATATAAAAAGTGAAAAAATTCAATTACCATCTTTATACTTTGCACATAAAAGAAGATGCATTGTAAGAGATGGAGTTATTTTGGCTGAATCTGAATTTTTACCATTGGCAGAGAATGAAATTGTAAAAGAAATGGTTGTTAGATACAGAACTTGTGGCGACATGCCAATTACTGGTGCTGTAGAGTCTAACGCAGATGATTTAGATAAAATTATAAATGAAATTGCTACCACAAGAACCACCGAAAGAGGTTCTAGAGCAGATGATAAAAGAGGAGAAACAGCTATGGAGGATAGAAAAAAACAAGGATATTTTTAAAATTAAATATTAAAATTATGTTAGAAGAAAAAGATTTATTGAGATTTACTACTGCCGGTAGTGTTGATGATGGAAAAAGTACACTTATTGGGAGGATGTTATACGATTCAAAATCAATTTTTCAGGATCAACTAGAAGCTGTAGAAAAGTCCTCAAAAAATAAAGGCTTTGATTACGTTGATTTGTCATTACTTACTGATGGGCTCAAATCGGAAAGAGAACAAGGTATAACTATAGATGTAGCATACAGGTATTTTGAAACTCCAAAAAGAAAATTTATTATAGCTGATACGCCAGGACATATTCAATATACAAGAAATATGGTTACTGGTGCATCAACAGCTAACTTAGCAATTATTTTAATAGATGCCAGAAAGGGATTATTGGAACAAACTCATCGTCATTCTTTTATAGCTTCTTTATTAGGAATACCACATGTTATTGTGTGTATTAATAAAATGGATTTAGTGAATTATGATGAAAAAATATATAAAAATATTGTTTCAGATTATAAAAATTTTTCAGCCAAGCTAAATATAAAAGATATTCGCTTTATTCCCATTTCCGCTTTGTTGGGAGATAATATTGTAAATAAATCTGAGAAGATGAATTGGTATACGGGTGGAACACTTTTACATGAACTCGAAAATGTACATATATCTAGTGATAGAAATTATATAGACTGTCGTTTTCCTATCCAAAATGTTATAAGACCTCATAGAAAAGAATTTCAAGATTACAGAGGATATTGTGGAAGAATTGAAAGTGGTATTTTTAAAGTTGGTGATATTGTAAAAGCTTTACCATCCGGATTTAAGAGTGAAATTTTATCGATTAGCGTAGGTGATGAAAATATTGATGAAGCATTTCCTCCAATGTCTGTTTCAATGACTTTAAAGGATGATATTGATATAAGTAGAGGAGATATGTTAGTTAGAGAAAATAACACACCAAATCAAACTCAACAGGTTGATGTAATAATTACATGGATGAATGAAAAACCTTTAACACCTAATTCCAAGTTTTTATTAAGACACACATCACAAGAAGTTAAAGCAATAGTTTCCGATATCAACTATGAAATTGATATTAACACACTTCATAGAATTAAAGATGTTGAATTATTAAAAATGAATTCTATTGGAAGGATAAAAATTAGAACAGCTTCTCAAATATTTGTTGATAATTACAATGTAAATAGATCAACAGGAAGCATTATTTTAATTGATCCTCAAACATATGAAACTGTTGGTGCTGGGATGATTATTTAATTTACATCAAATTTTGTTTAAATATTTCATAAATATATCGCCTCCAAAAACAGCAACTACTTATTTATATAATTGTCTTGTAAAAACAGACAGATTTGACTTTCCAACTATAAAAGAATCTAAATTTTTGCTTGAAAATTTAGATTTTGAGGATCTTCCATCTGGATTAAGTATTAAGTCAAATAATTTTAGAGGTTTTAGTTGGTATAAGAGTATTTTTAAAAATAATAATAAAATAAAATTAGATTTTACAACACTTTATAATTTAAATCAAAATAAAATTAAGTTAGAAGGTGCTTATTCCAAAGATATTGTATTTCTCTATATAGTTAGAGATCCCTTTCAAAGATTGATATCACATTATTATCAATATTCAAAAATGGGCATTAAACTTCCCTCCATTGAAAAAATTTTTAATAAAAAAAATAAATTAAGTGATTTTTTTGAATCATTTATTTCCTCAGAAAGAGTATTAAAATTATATCAAACGGAAAAAATTATTTTAATTGATTTTAATGATGTAAAAAATAAAAATACTTTGTTGAAAGATTATTTGAATAAATCCTTTGAAATTAATGATTTTGATTTTTTTGAAATCGATAAATATCAGAGAGGCGACTCTAAATATGGATTTATAAGTAAATTTCTTTTCAATAATGTAACAGCTAGAATAGCATCTACAATACCAAATTTCATTTATCCATATTTAATTCAATTAAGAAAAAAAATAATTAAGCTGAATACGACTAAACCAAAAGATTCAAAAGGTGATTTCTTTTTTACTAAAGAAAATTGTTGTTTTTATCAAAAGCTTATAAATGAGCAAAATTATCAAAAGACACTAAAGTATTTGTATAAATAAATTTACAGTGAAAATTTTCTCAAAAAAACTAATACTTAAAAATAATTTTAGGAGTATATTAAAAGTTGCTACAGGGAAGTTTTCAAGCTACATAATTAATTTAATTATTGCAGTTTCATTTACTAAGAAATTCGGGTCCGAATCTCATGGAGAATATGTTTTTTTTATAAGTCTAGCTCACATTTTAGTTAGTCTTTATATTTTTGGATTGTCAAATTCAAATTTTAAAAAACTTACTTTTAGTGAAAAACAAATTCAAATTAATTTTCTTTTTCAAAACTTTATTTTAGGGTTAATTATATCATTAATCATAGCAACATTTTTGAGTTTTTTATATTTCATATTAACTCAGTTTATTCTAAATCTGACTTTTGATTTAACAATAGTATTATTGTTTTTTGTTATAATACTAAAGAGTATTTACGTATTTTTTATAAGATCATTTAGAGCTATTAACAAAATATCATTATTTGCTATGGGTGAGATACCCTCTCAGATACTAATTCTAACTCTAGCAATTTTTTTTATTGAAAAATTAAATGATAAGATTATATTAAACTTACTGCTGATAGGTTGGGGAACTGGCCTATTAATTTCAATTTCAATTATAGTTTATACTTTTAGAAATTACTTTAATAAAATAGAATTTGATTTTAAATTTCTAAGAAATATAAATCATTTTAAGGAGCTTTTTATTGTAACTTCTAACACTAACCTTGTAATTCTTAGTGAAAATTTTATTCCTATTATTTTAAAATTTTTTAATGATAATATTATAATTTCTAATTACGATTTAATAAAAAGAGTAGTATCTCTCCCTATGTTCATTTTACCTGTGACTAATTCTATTATTGCACCACTATCTATAAAATATTTTCGAGAAAAGAAAAATAAAAAATTTGAAAAAATAACACAACAGCTTAGTATGTTTAGCTTTGGTTTTTGTTTAATATTCTTTTTTTCTTCTTTGATTCTTTACGATAGGTTCTTAATTGATTTTTTTGAAATTACAAGAGCTGATAATATTATTCTTATTATTGGTTTATTTTGTTTTGGTTATTGTTTTCATACATTTTCAGGGCCTAATAATTTAGTTTTAAATTTAAATGAGAAGCATTTTTCTCTTCTTAAAAACAATTTATTTTGTTCTTTTGGTTTCATTTTGATATTATTTTTAAGTTTCAACTTTTTTAATGACTTTTTATTTATCTCAGCTATTTCAAGCTGTTTATATTTTTTAACAATTAATTATGTCAATCTAAGACTTATTAAAAAAACATTTGGAATACAATTAACAATTTTGAAGGTATGAATCGGCTTCCAATTAATTTCATAAAAAGGATATTAAAGAAGTTTGAAATGTTTTTTTTCAAAAAAGGTTATTATCCTGTTCAAATAATAGATAACATTCCTCTTATTTTTATTCATATTAATAAAAACGGCGGAACAAGCATGTCTGAGGCCATTGGAATGAAACGTAAAATTCACAGATCAGCAATTAAAATCAAAGAAATAGTTTCACAAAATGAGTGGAATGATTCTATTAAATTTACAATTATAAGAAATCCATTTTCTAGAGTTGTTTCACAATATAATTTTAGCAAAAAAACTGGATTAATCAATAAAAATTTAAAATTTAAGGAATGGGTTATAAAAACTTATGGTCTTCAAAGGCCTTCCAAAAGATTTTTTAGAAATAATTATATTTTTAAAACCCAATTGGATTGGATAACTATCGAAAATGTAATTATTACAGATTATATTTTAAGGTTTGAAAATCTTGAAAAAGATATTTTATCAATGAATAAAAAATTTGGAACATCAATAAGGTTAAAACATCTTAATTCTACAAAGAAGGTTGATTATAAGACATATTATGATAGTGAATCAAAAGAAATAATTAGTAATTTTTTTAATAAAGATTTAACTTACTTTAATTATGAATTCTAATCTAAGAGTAAGAAAAAGTTTACTAATTGTTTTTTTTTTACATGAGATATTTATTATAATCAATTCATTTTTCTTCAATCTAAAAGGAGCCGATGTTGATGCAACTAGATTTCAAGAAAAAGCATTAATAGTATTAAAAAATAATGATTTTAGTTTTCAGGTCGATGCTGAATTTTACATTCAATTTTTGGCAGTTATATTTAAAATTTTTGGAAACAGTGAATTTATTGCTTCACAATTCACAATTGCTGCATTTTTTTTATTTCTTTTCTATGTTGAAAAAATATCCTATGAAGTATTTTATTACAGAATCAAAAATTGGCAAATTTTTTTAATTTCACTATATCCAACAGTGATTCCCAAGGTAACAACAACAATGAGGGAAGCTTTTATGATGATGTCAATTGCTGCTATATGTTTCTTTATAGTAAAATTCAAAACTACTTTCAAACAAAAATACTTTTTCGGTTTTTTCATATTTCTATTTTTTGGTTTTTTATTTCATAAAGCATTTGCAGTGATGGCATTATTTGTTTTACCCTTTTTTTTGTTTTATGGCAATCCGATATTAAATCCTTTTAAATCTAAATTTCATATTATTAGATCTTTAATGATTCTTATCTTATCTGGAATTATTTTGTCAAACATTAATAATTTGTTAAATGTAGACGGGCTAAAGCCACTCATTTCAGCCGTTAGTCAGGATACTGAATACATGGAAAGAATTATTGAGGCTAAAAGTTCCACTGATGCAAGAGCAACATATCAATCTCCACTTTCATTTTCATCACCATTTGAGTTTATAATTTCATTGATTCCAACGATTACTTATTATTTTTTCAAACCATTTTTTTGGGAAATAACTTCACTAGTTGATTTTGTTGCATTTGTTGAGAGTTCGATAAGATTTTTTTCCGTTTTAATTATTATTATTTATTACAGAAGAATTGTCAAGTACCACCCATCTATTAAATACTTAATCCCAATTATTTTAACAATTTCAATTATTTGGGCAGCAGGAACAACAAATTATGGTACCGGTTCCAGACATCACTTAACAACAAATTGGTTTTTTATATTAATTATTGGCATGTATTTTTACAGTAAAAATTTTGTAATTAAAAAATGATAGTCGAATCTTTTATCATAGGACTTAGAAAAACTGGAACAACTTGGCTTTATGAAAACTATAAAATTGAAAAAAAATTAAACGTAAGTTCAATTGTTAAAGAATCAGGGTATTTTTTAAATCATAGCCTATCAAAAGAAAAATATCATAGTCTTTTTAAAAAAAATAAAGATAAAGAGAACATAAATTTGGAAATCGAAACAGGTATTTTTGATTCCGTGGATAATATTAAGAAGCTCCTGAATTATAATCAGAAAGCTCGAGTTGCTATAATTTTAAGGAATCCATTAAGTTATTTCAGCTCCAGAATTACTCATTGTAAAAGAAAAGGTGAATTAAGAAACAATAAACAAAATTCGGTAAAAAAAATTTTTGAGGAAAATACTTGGTTAATTGAAGAATACAGCACAGATAGATTAGAATTCTTAAAAAATAACTTTAAAAATTTTAAGATATTTTATTATGAAGATTTAGAAAATGATTCTGTAAAATTTTATAGTAACATAACTCAATTTTTAACTGGTGATTTTCAAAGTAAATTTCTACCATCAATCAGAACAAAAATTAATATTTCAAGAAATAGTAAAATTCCTTTTATAACATATTGTTATACAAATTTTGCTAAATATATGAGATCAATTGGTCTCCATTTAGTTGTTAATTATTTCCGAAATAATCCCATAAGAAAGTTTATAGAAAAAGAAAATAAGATTATAAATAAAAGTTTTGAATATGAACAAATTGAAAACTATTTAAAATCTATAAACTTTAAAATTCCTAAAAATTATATTTAATGGATGCTTATATTTCTTTAGATGTTGAAACAATATATGGTGTTTGGGATGTGATCGATGAAAAATATTTTGAATCAAATGTTAATTATAGTTTTAAAAATCTTAGAAGAATAATTGATTTACATGAAAAATATGATTTAAAATTAAATTTGGGTGTAGTTGGTTTACTATTTAAAAATCAAATAAATGATGAAAGTTTTTTTTACTTATACAGGGAAAATAAAAAAAATATATTTACAAAACTCAAAAAATCTAATGATTCGCTTTTATTGATCTGTGATAAAACCTTAGGTCATTTGAAAAGTAATAATGTGCAATTATTATCTCATACATTCTATCATAATTATTTAGATTCTGATAAAAAAAAATCGCTTATTGACGAGGAATTAAAAAAAATTAATCTTCAAGTTAGACAAGGGTTAATTAAAAAAGGAATTATTTTTCCCAAAAATCAGGCTTCAGACTATGCAATTAATTCTTTCTTAGAAAAAGGCTACACTTTAAGATTGAATTTTAATAATCCGCTTTATAAAAACAAGTATAATTCTCTAATAAGATTATTTCGATTTATTGACAGTTTTTTACCATTGACTGAATTATTAAATTTTTTATTTGAAAATAAAAGAAACAACAAAAAAATTATAGAAGGTGGTATATTTTTTAGACCTTCATTTATGTTACCTTTATTAGATAAATTTCATTTATTTAGAATAATTATACATTATTATTATTGTAAATTTTTTCATAAAACATTTCACTTGTGGTCACATCCTCACAATTTTGGAAATAATGTCAATTCATTAAATAATTATGAATTTATTTTAAATTTCTTAACAGAGAAAAGAGTTAAATTAAAATATTTTGTAGAAAATGAATAAAAGTATTTTTTTAATTGGAACTAGGTGGTTCGGTATTCTTGGACCAACTAAAGAGATCATAGAAAAATTAGTTTCAGAAGATTATGATGTTTATGTATTCGGACAAAAAGACAATCGTTATCATAGATATTTTTTTAAAAACTGTAAACTTATAAACATTAATATGAAACGGAGTTACAAAAGTTTCTTATATGATATATTTGATATATTCAAGATAATTTATTTTATAATTAAGTTAAAGCCAAAAGCTATTCACAGTTTTAATCCAAAACCTGCTTTTATTGCTTTTTTCTCTTTAATATTTTTTCCTAAAATAAAATTTTTTGTTGGCATAACTGGATTAGGCAATACATTTATAAGAGCAAAAAAAATGGAATTTATAATTAGTAGAATTTTTAGGTTAGTAGCTAAAAGATCAAATTTTATATTTTTTCAAAATCTTGACGATATTGAAATGTTTAAAACAAAAAAAATAGGAAATTCAAAAAAGTATAAATTATTTATTGGACCCGGTGTAGATTTAAAAATATTCACTTTAGGTAAATCAAAGAATAAAGAAAATAATTTAATAAGAGTTTTATGCGTTTCGAGGTTGATTTGGCAAAAAGGCATAAAAGAGTTTTGTGAATCAGCAAAAATTCTATTAAAAAAATATAAAAATTTAGAGTTCTTGCTAATTGGTGAATTTGACTATGTACATCCTGACAGAGTTTATAAAAAAGATTTAAAAAAGTATATTAATGAAGGGATAATCAAACACATCGAATGGACAGATGATGTCCATAAATATTACAAGCTTTCCGATATATTCTTTCTTCATTCCTATAGAGAGGGGGCACCAAGAGCAATTTTAGAAGCATCTGCAACAGGACTTCCTACTGTTGGATCCAATTGTATTGGTGTTAGAGAATTGGTAATTGATAATGAGACAGGTTTTTTAGTTGAGTTTAAGAAAATAGAGGAATGTATTACAGCCTTACAAAAATTGATAGAAAACAAAAATCTAAGAAAAGAAATGGGAATTAACGCTAGAAAAAAAATAGCTGAACCATATTCCCTCGTTGAATCAACTAATGCTCAACTACAAATGTATAGAGAAACTAATTTAATTTGATGAAGTATCAACCAGTGTTTATTATTGGTGCAGCTAGATCAGGAACCAATATTTTAAGAAATATGATAAATCTTTCTGATGATGTTGTTACTTGGCCATGTGATGAAATAAATTATATATGGAAACATGGAAATTTAATGAATAAAAACAAGGATAGGTTGACCAAAAATGAGCTGAATATTAAAAAGACTTTATACATACAAAACCAATTTAATAAGATTCACAAAAACACTAACTCTAATTTTGTTCTTGAAAAGACAGTCGCTAATAGCTTAAGAGTAGACTACATTGATGGTATTTTTCCTAAAGCAAAATACATTTCTATTTTCAGAGATGGACGCGATGTTATTGAGTCATCAATTAAAAGATGGCAAGGTAAGGTTTCAGGAAGTTATCTTCTTAAAAAACTAAAATATTTACCACTTGCAGATAGTCCCTATCATATTACCTTTCAAGCTTTTAATAAAATTTACAAATCAATTTCAGGAAATTATTACCGCTGGGGCCCACAACATCCAGAAATTGATGATGATTTTAAAAAAAATGATCTAAAATTCTTAGCTACAAAACAATGGGTTAATCAAGTAAGATTTGCGATTTCAGATTTTGAAAAAATAAACAATAAAAATATTTTGAAATTGAATTATAATAACTTTGTGAATAACCCTCTGGAAACTATGAGCATGGTTTATGATTTTATAGGAATTAAAATAAACAAGGATATTAGATACAAAATTAGTAATGAGGTTCATCAAAATTCAGTAAATAAAAAATATATTGATTTAAATGAAGAGCTTCAATTATTAATAAAAAAAACAAATGATCTCCATAATAATTTTTGTAACATTAAATAACAATGAAAATATCCGTAAACCCTTTAAATGGAAAATCTTATTCAATTCCAATCAAAATAAATGATAAAACTAAAATAGATAGTTTTATAAATTCTAATCCTAGTAGACCTGTTGTAGTTGTCCAAGGTCTAGGTTTTGTTGGTGCGGTTATGTCTTTAGTGTGTGCAAACGCAATAAATGGTGATTACTCAGTAGTTGGAGTTGATCTCCCAAGAGAGGATACATATTGGAAAATTAAGTCAATTAATGAAGGTTTGTTCCCAGTAATTGCTTCTGATCCCAAGATTAATGAGTTTTTTAATATTGTAAAAGAAAGGGGTAATTTTTTTGCAACATCAGATGAATATGCTTATTCAAAGGCTGATATAATAATTGTTGATATCAATTTAGATGTAGCTAAAAATTCTGATTTTTATGGTGAGCTTAAAAACTATGATGTCAGTTTAGATTCTTTTAAAAAAGCTATGGAATCAATTGGTAAAAACTGTAAAGAAGATGTTCTAATCTTAATTGAAACTACAGTTCCGCCTGGTACAACTCAAAAAGTAGCAAAACCAATTATTGAAAAATGTTTGATGGAAAGAGGGTTATCAACAAAAAAATTAAAATTAGGACATTCTTATGAAAGGGTTATGCCAGGTCCAGATTATATTGATTCAATTCAGAATTTTTATAGAGTTTATGCAGGAATAAATGATAATTCAGCTAATTCAGTGGAGAGTTTTTTAAAAACTATAATTTCAACGAAAAAATATCCTCTAACTAGATTAGGAAATACTAATGCTACAGAGATGGCAAAAGTTCTTGAAAATTCATACCGAGCAATGAATATCGCTTTTGCAGTAGAGTGGTCTCGTTTTGCTGAAGAATCTGGTGTCAATTTATATGAGGTTGTAGACGCCATTAGAATGCGACCAACTCATAATAACTTAATGTATCCTGGAATTGGTGTTGGTGGATATTGCCTTACTAAAGATCCCCTGTTGGCTTCTTGGTCTAAAAAACATCTTTTCAAAAGTAAAGATGGGCTTATGCAAAGTAGAAAAGGTGTTGAAATAAATGATAAAATGCCTTTTTTTGCATTTCAATTCTTGAAGAGAGAATTGAACCTAAAAACTTTAGATGAAAAAAAAGTTTTATTGTTAGGCGTGTCATACAGAAGTAATGTGGGTGACACAAGATATTCCCCTGTTGAGCCTTTTTATGATTATTTGTTGAAACATGGGGCAAATGTTCAATTACACGATTCATTTGTAAAGTTTTGGGAAGAAAAGAAAATTGATATTAATACTAATTTAAAAGAGGTTTTAGAAAATATAACTGAATTAGATATATTGATAATAACAACTGCACATGAAGAATATAAAAGTTCTTATTATTTAAATAGTTTTCTCTCTGTTAGAAAAGATTTATTTATTTTGGATACAGTTGGCATGTTCAGTAATTTACAAATAAATGAACTTAATAAAATCCACACTGTTCGTGTGGTTGGAAGAGGAGATATAATTTAAAAATATGAAAAAAGTATTATTGCTGGGAGGAGCTGGCTTTATTGGTTATAATATAGCTAAATACCTTTCTGAGAATAGAAATTATAAATTAACTATTGCAGACAATTTTTTTAGAGCAGGTGGTGTAATTGATGAAACACTAAAGAAATTAATTGATAAAAATCAAATAGAAATAAAACCAGGTGATTATACTGATCCAAAAGTTTTTAAGCTTCTTGATAAAGATTATGATTTTGTATACATGCTAGCTTCAGTAGTTGGTGTAGATTATGTAAATAAAATACCTCATGAAATAATTAGAATAAATACTGCTCTTATATATAATACACTTGAATGGTTAAGATCATCTAATTGTAAAAAGGTTTTGTTTACTTCAACAAGTGAATGTTATGCTGGTGCAGTTGAAGCTTTTAATTATAAAATACCAACACCTGAAACAGTTCCCCTAACAATTGAGGAAATTGGTCATCCCAGGTTTACATATGCAGTAACAAAAATGTTAGGTGAATCTGGATTTATTAATTATTCAAGAAAATTAGGCTTCGAATGCAATATTGTTCGTTATCACAATGTTTATGGTCCAAGAATGGGGTTTAAGCATGTGATTCCTCATCTTGTTCAACGTTTTAGAAATAATGAAAATCCTTTCCAGATTTATGGTCATGATCAGACTAGGTCATTTAATTATATTGATGATGCAGTTGAAGGAACTGTTAAAGCAATGGAAAAAGGAAAGAACGGAGAAATATACCATATCGGAGATGAGCATGAAATAAGTATTGAAGATTTAACGAAATATACAGGTGAAATTATGAATTACGCAGGTATATATGAATATGCGCCGACATACCCCGGTTCAGTCGCCAGAAGATGTCCTGATATTTCAAAAGCAAAAAATGAATTAAATTACAAACCAAAGATTAATTGGAAAATTGGTTTGAAAATTACTGTTGATTGGTATGTAAATTATCTAGATAATAATAAAGATTTACATGAATCTTTTTATGATAATAAAAAATAATAATATATGTCAAAGACAAATAAAACTGTCCTTTTAAGTGTTCCAAATATTTCGGGTAATGAATTAAAGTATGTCAATGAATGTCTTGAGACCGGTTGGATATCCTCTGCAGGTAGCTATGTGAATAAATTTGAAAATATGGTAGCAGATTTTGTTGGAGCAAAATATGGCATTGCAACAATGAATGGTACATCTGGGCTTCATATAGCACTAATTTTAAATGGTGTTAAGAGAGATGATTATGTTCTAGTTTCAAACTTAACATTTGTTGCAAGTGCAAATTCAATTAAGTATGCTGGTGCTGAGCCAATATTTATTGATGCAGACCCAAAAACATGGCAAATGGATTTAGATTTATTAGATAACTTTTTTGCTAATGAAACATCTTTAAATAATAATGGAGAACGTATTTTAAATTCTGATAAAAGATGTATTCGAACTATTATGCCGGTTCATATTCAAGGTAATATCTTTGATTTTGATAGGTTTAAATCTATATGTAATAAGTACAACATGTCTTATGTTGAAGATGCAGCTGAAGCATTGGGTTCAACCTACAAAGGTAAATCAGCAGGAACTTTTGGTAAATTAGGAGTTTTTAGTTTTAATGGTAATAAGATCATTTCAACAGGAGGTGGTGGAGTAATTGTTACCGATGATGAAATTATAGCAGCAAAAGCCAAACATTTAACAACTACAGCAAAAGTCGATCCCATGAGTTATTTTCATGATGAAGTTGGATATAATTATAGGCTTGTAAATGTTTTAGCTGCCATTGGAGTGGCTCAAATGGAACAATTGCCAAATTTTATAAGTAAGAAGAATTTTATAGGAAACTTTTACAAAAAACATCTTTCATCTGTCGGAGATATTGAATTTCAATCAGTTCTTGAAAATGTTAAACATAATGATTGGTTATTTACAATTAAAACAAATCATCAAAAAAATTTATTGAAATATTTAAACAATAATAATATTATGAGTAGACCATTTTGGATGCCAATGAATCAATTACCTATGTATGCGAATTGTCTTTATGTTAATGACAATGATAATTCTAAATTGATTCATGAAAATTGTTTATCAATACCATGTTCAACAGGAATCAATAATGATGAGCTTAATAGAGTAATTTTTACAATAAAAAAATTCTTTGATCAATGTACTTAAAGATTAAAAGATTATTTGATGTTATATTTTCAATAGTTGGGTTATTAATTCTGCTGCCTTTTTTTATTATAATTATAATTCTATTAAGTTTTACTGGTGAAAAAGAAGTTTTTTATCTCCAAGAAAGAATAGGTTTTAAAAATTCGAATTTTAAAATTTGGAAATTTGCAACAATGCTTAAGAATTCAATGAACATGGGAACTGGAAATATTACTCTTGAAAATGATTTTAGAGTAACAAGATTAGGAAAAATTCTTAGAAAGACTAAGATTAATGAACTCCCACAATTATTTAATATTTTTATTGGAGAAATTAGTATTGTCGGACCAAGACCATTGGTTACAAGAGATTTTGAAGCTTATCCTTTAGATATTCAAAAAACAATATATAATGTAAAACCAGGCCTAACTGGTCTTGGTTCAATTGTTTTTAGAGATGAAGAAAAAATAATTTCCGAAAATTATGATAAAAAAGATCCTCACATATATTATAAAGAAGTTATTGCACCTTATAAAGGGATTCTCGAGATTTATTATCAAAAAAATCAATCTTTCATATTAGATTTTAAAATAATTTTTTTAACAGCGTGGGTTGTTTTTTTTTCAGAAAGCACGCTATATAAAAAATGGTTTAAAAATCTTCCGGATAGAAATTTTTAATTTTTGCTTAAAAAGTTATATACAACTGAAGTTTTGTTTTTTTAAGCATTATCTACAACATTTAAAAATTTTAAAATTCAATTTTCTTTTTATTCATTTTTACATTTAATAAACTAATATTAGGCTATACTTAATTAAGTTACAGACTTTATGACATATGTAACTATTCCCCAAATTACCAAGTTATTTTCAATATTAATTTCAATTTCAGGATAGTTTTTATTTTCTGCCTTCAAATATAATTTCATATTTTTTTTTACTATACGTTTTACTGTAAATTCACCATCTATAAAACATACCGCAATCTTATTATTTTCTGGACTTAAACCTCTATCAATTACAATTAAATCTCCATCTTCTATTCCTGCATTTTCCATTGAGTTACCACTAACTCTTGCATAAAAAGTTGATTCTTGATTTTTTACTAATTCTTTATCTAGACTTATTCTAATTTCTCTGAAATCATCTGCAGGAGATGGAAAACCTGCTGATATACCTTGCTCAACTAGCCATTGCCCAATTGAACTTTTCTCTTTTGGTTTTAAAAATGTAAGCTTTTCTTTTTTCATTTCACTTTTATAATATCATTTATTCTACATGTATAGTTTGGGCTTAATTTTTCTTGTTTCATTTTCCATCTTTTTCTTAAATCTTGAGAAGCGAGCTTGATTTTACTTTGCCCATCTTTTTTTTGAATATAATCTATAGTTTTCATTAAATATTTATGCTTAGGATTTTCATTTTCAAATAAGTTAAGTTGATAATTTTCAGATGAATCTAATCCCATTACTATGGTTCCAGCTTTTTTATAATCAATTCCTTTTCTAAATATTCTTTTAAGCCCTTCAACGGCATATTTACTAATTACCATATTAGAATTTGTAGAAAATGGAATAGTCATCATTATTCCGTTTCTATATTGTATTTTATTTTTTTGAAATTTATTACTTCTGATAAATACATATATGGAATTGCAATTGCTATTTTGAGCTCTTAGTTTTTCAGCACAGCAAATAGCAAATGTTGATATTCTCTCTTTTATTTTTTCATAATCAGTAATTGTACCTTCAAAGCTCCTTGTAGTAGCTATAGCTTTTTTTGGTGAACGAACTTCTTCTAAGCCTAGTACAGACTTACCTTCAAGCTCTTTTTTTAACCTTAAACCTACTACGCTCATATTTCTTCTTACCCAATTATCTTCAAGATTTATAAAATTATAGGCTGTAGTTATGTCAATGTTTCTTAATCTTTCTGCATGTTTAAAACCTATTCCCCATACATCTCTAATTTTTAACCATTTTAAAGCTTTAATCCTCTTTTCTTCTGAGTTTATCAAATAAACTCCTTTTGTTTTGTTTGGAAATTTTTTAGCAATTCGATTGGAAACTTTTGCTAGTGCTTTTGTTGGTGCAATTCCAATACTGATAGGTATTCCCGTCCATTTCAATACCACATCTTTTATATTCTGACAGTAAGACTCTAGATCATAGTTGTCAAAACCTTCAAATTTTAAAAAAGCTTCATCAATACTATATATTTCAATATTTGGGGTAAATTTTGAAAGTATACTCATTACTCTACTGCTCATGTCACCATATAAAGGGAAGTTTGAAGAAAAAACCTGAACATTATTTTCTCGAAATACCTTTTCATATTTAAATGCAGGTGCTCCCATTGGTATCCCAAGAGCCTTTGCTTCATTACTTCTAGATATTGCACAACCATCGTTGTTTGATAAAACTACAACAGGTTTATTATTGAGTTTTGGATTA
>MDTE01177671.1_pt1 | contig 29695 bp, 30 predicted proteins | sample 811231 | NCBI WGS metagenome assembly MDTE01 (sample SAMN05326651, study PRJNA326480) | marine metagenome | isolation source: seawater | place: Indian Ocean: Red Sea | collected 2010 | reverse complement strand
TAGAAAATAAAGATTACAACCAATCTGTAATCTTTTTTAAACAATATATCGAATTAGAACCAAATGACATCAATGGGTTTATTAATATCTCAAATGCTTACTATCAAACTGATCAATTTGAAAATTCTACTGAATATATCAAAAAAGCTCTGAAAATTGACCCTGGAAATTTGGACGCACTGAAAATCCAAAAAAATTTAAAAACCAAATACATGAAAATCGGAAATGACTCCGCAATAAATGGAGATTTTAAAAAAGCTATAAAAAACTTTTTAAAATATAGTGAATTAGAACCAAATGACATCAATGGGTTTATTAATATCTCAAAAGCTTACTATGAAATTGACGAACTCGAAAATTCTATGGAGTATATCTCAAAAGCTCTGAAAATTGATCCTGATTTTCGTCCTGCAATAGAAATCAAAAATTTAATCTTAAACTCTTTTCAGGGTATATTTATGGTAGATAATCCTAGTACGAGTTATCAAGAAGCTATAAGATTTTTGGAAAAATTTATTAATTCAAATCCAAATGACATACAAGGATTAATTGCTATTACCTCTATTATGTATAGAAAATCTTCTATTGAAATTCACAATATGAATAAAAAAATTAACTCAGATACAGTAGATACAGCTACACAATCTTTAGAATATATCGCAAAAGCTCTGAAAATTGATCCTGAAAATATTGAAATATTGTCTCTAAAAAATCTAGTTGAAAATCTTTATTTCGATATGGGATACAAAGAAATTCAAACCAATAATGATTTCAAAAAAGCTATCGAATATTTTGAACAATATCTCCAACTAGAACCAAATGACATAAATAGATTAATTAATATCTCAAATGCTTACTATCGGACTAATCAATTTGAAAATGCTAATGAATATATCAAAAAAGCTCTGAAAATTGACCCTTATAATCCTCAAGCTATATCCTTACAAAATAACAGCCTATATTCTATTGCCCAAAAATCTATTAATAATAATGATTTCAAAAAAGCTATCGAATATTTTGAACAATATCTCCAACTAGAACCAAATGATATTAATGGACTTATAAAAATCTCAAATGCTTACTATCAGACTAATCAATTTGAAAATGCTAATGAATATATCAAAAATGCTCTGAAAATTGACCCTTATAATCCTGAAGCTCTATCCCTACAAAAGAACAGCCTGTATTCTATTGGCCAAAAATCTGTTGATAATAATGATTTCAAAAAAGCTATCGAATATTTTGAACAATATATCAAACTAGAACCAAATGATATAAATGGACTTATCAACATCTCAAATGCTTACTATCAAACTGATCAACTCGAAAACGCTACTGAGTATATCGCAAAAGCTCTGGAAATCGACTCTTCTAATCCTGGAGCTCTATACCTACAAAAGAATATAAAAAACCAATATGCTAAATTATTAAATCAAGGATTAAAATATTTTGACGAAAATCAATTTGACGAATCTATAGGAATCTTCAAGCAATATATTAATTACGACAATACTAATATAAAAATTTTAGTTAAATTAGGTGTTGCACATAAACACATGAAACTTTATGATCAAGCTTTAGAATATTTTTCACAAGCAATAAATCTTGATGAAACTTATTCAGATGCATATCTTCAAATAGCTATCATAGCTAATATTAATGAAAATTATTCAAATGCCCTTCAGAACTTAAAATTAGCAGATAATTATAATCGTAATAATCCAGAAATCTATTTTGAAAAAGCTAAGTCTTATTGGAATTTAAATGATCTCGAAAATGCAATAACAAATTTCGACAAAGTAATAGAATTATCTGACCCAGAAAAATCTATTTATCAAACTAGTTTAAATCTTAAAAATCAAGCAATTTCAAAACAAAACCAACTAAACCCTCCAACTATTTACATAAACGTAAATGACGCTATTGTATATTTTTCAAGAGGAGTGGATAACCAAATTATAGGAGATGATGAAAAAGCTATTGAAGATTTTAATTCTGCATTAAAAATTGATCCTAATTACCGCGACGCATATTTTAGCAGAGGAGTGTCTTATAAAAATATTGGCAATTATACGAAAGCTATTGAAGATTTTAATTCTGCATTAGAAATTGATCCTAATTTTTTCCCTGCAATAATAGAAAAAAATAGTATTTCGAATTAAACTATTAAGTAAATATTATGCCAATAAAATGTTCCAATTGTTCAAAAGAATACCCTGATCAAGCAATTTTCTGCGGAACTTGCGGTATTAAACTCAACAAATCTTTACGATTTTCAGAAACAAACCAACAAGATAAAGCTAGTCCAAACACAAAGCCTGATGTAAAAAAACAATCCGATAATAAAAAATTTACAAAATTTACTACTTTAGCGGTGATTACCGGATTAACTACTTTATTATCCATAATACTTGCCTCAACTCTACCTTTTAAAGTTGGATCTACTGCCGCTGGTAATCCTGATAATATTCACATACCACATCTGGCTTCAATCATTACTTGGATTACAGGTTTTTGTTTCCTAATTGCTTTGGCAACAATTCGTATAAAAGAAAATCAAAAAATGTTATCAATATTAACTTTGTTAACTATTTTTGTTCTAGGATCATGTTTTGGAAACTGTTTAATCGTTAATGGAAAAGATGGTTCCTATCAAAGATATGCACAAGAAAAAGAGAATTCAAAACCTGTTTCGGATAATAAAACTAAAGAAAAAGAGAATTCAAAACCTGTTTCGGATAATAAAACTAAAGAAAAAGAGAATTCAAAACCTGTTTCGGATAATAAAACTAAAGAAATCCCTAAAACAATCGCTTTGATAATATCACAAATAATTTCTGACAAAAAAATTAATAGTCAAAAATTTTTACTTCAATCTTATGAAGAAAAAACTTGGGGTTCTACTGCACTTGGATGTCCAAAAAATGGAATGATGTACGCTCAAGTAGAAACTGATGGTTATAGTTTGACAGTATCAAATGATGGGAAAACTGAAAAATACCACTCAGACAAATCAGGAAATTACATTAATTGTACTGAAATAAAAGAGTCTAATCTAAAATCAGATTTTGAAACAGGCATGGGCTTTTTAATAAATCAAAATTATGACAAAGCTATTGAAAGTTTTAAAAAATACATCGAATCAAATCCTGATGATATCAACGGGTATATCAAAATATCCGAAGCTTACCATGAAAGTGACCAACAAAATGAAGCTTTTAAATATATCAATAAAGCTTTAGAAATAACTCCTAGTAATCAAAATGCCATCGCACTCAAAAATAATATCCAAGTTAAGAGATTGTCGAATCAAATAAACCAAGAAAAAATTAAAAATCGATATCTTGAAATAGGCACTCAACATTTTAGAGAAAGAAATTTCCAAAAAGCTATCGAGAGCATAAAAAAACACATAGAATTAAACCCAAATGATATTCACGGTTACATGACAATAGCAGTTGCATTCCAAGAGCTAGGAAACTATGAAGAAGCATTTAAGAATTTTAATTTAGCACTAAATATTGATCCCGATTTCATTCCCGCATATCTTGAAAAAGGGTTAACTTATTATGAAATTGAAGAATACGATGAAGCCATTAAAACATTCCATAAAATTCTGGAGTTAGAGCCAAAAAATACAGTTGCAATTGGGTTAATTGAAAAAATTAAAAACCAACAAAAAGAATTTTCTGATACCTCTCCATCATTAGCAAAGCACCTTACAAATATAGGTGCAATAATGTACGGGGCATATTGGTGTCCTTATTGCTCACAACAAAAGAATTTATTTGGCACAGATTTTATACATATTAATTATGTTGAATGTGACCCTAAAGGTACAAATCCTAATCCTAATTTATGTAAATCAAAAAATATTACTGCTTATCCTACATGGGAAATTAATGGGAAAATGCATCAAGGTGTACATTCAATCGAACAATTGACTACATTATCTGGATATACAAACAAACAATAAGCACTTACTTTATTATCGGAAGAATAATATGTGACTGATAATTACTATCATGATAAATTTTTTGCGTGGCTATTTTTAACTCTGAATCAAAACCAAATTTATTACCTGTGTTTGGATTTCTATCAAATTTTGGAAAGTTTGAAGATGAAATTTATAAACGAATCCTGTGTCCCTTCTTAAAAACATTTGCTGTTACACCCAAATCAATCTCATATTTATATACTTGTCCCGGAATAATTGGCTTAGGGTTTGTAAAACTATCCCTGTGGGAAGCTCTTATAATTCCATCGCATAAATTCATCGCGAAACCAGATTCAAATACATCAACTAATTTTCCTGTCCAATCTGTATTAACAGAATCTGAAGATGCATATAAAACTAATTTTATTGGTCCAGTCACTTCTAGGTCATTTGTTAATTCTTCACTTGTATAACACAATACATCTTCACGTGATTCTACAGGTCTCTGATCATATGGTCCCCATGGAACAATTTCAGGAGAACAACATGTGGTTCCACCAATAGTTTCTACAGGATTATCTGGATTATATTCAAAAATATCCATTGGTTCTTGATTAGGCAAATCAGTAGAAATTACTCCATCTCCAAACATGGAATTAGCCTTGCCATTCGAATGTAAATTCCAATTCTGAAAATCAGTCCTTTTCAAAGGCCATTCATTCTCTTCACGCCATTTATTTATACCCATTATAAAAATTTTTATCGGAGGCTCATCCAAAATTCCATCATCTACCCCTTTTAACCAATAATTAAACCACCTTAATTCTAATTGATCCAAATCAATCATTGAATCAGCCCCAAAGTCTACATCCCCAGTGATAGTAGAAATACTAAGGGCATGTGGCCAAGGCCCAACTATAAGTTTACTTTTCTTTGCATCAGACGTTTTTGCATTTTTAATCAATCCATTAAAATTTGAAAAAGTATCTCTTGAATATAAATCATACCAACCACCCATATTCAAAGATGGGACAGTAATTTGAGACCATTGATTTTCAACATTAATTTTATCCCAATATTCATCATAATTAGGATGCTCTATCCAATCTTTCCAAAATTTCAAATTCCTCCCAGATATTTCATCTGTCTTAATTAATGGCAAATTCATAAATAAATCTTGCCAATTGTAATAATTGATATTTTGAGCAGTTCTAGCATTATTTCTCATTCCCCAAGTTAAAGCTACATGTAATTGAAAAGCTCCACCTGGATACAATAAACCTTTATAAAAATCACAACAAATTACTCTAGGCGCGATTGTTTTCAAATATTTAGAATCATATGGAGCACTTGCCCATTGAACTGATCCGCCATATGATGATCCTGACATAGCTATTTCACCGTTACTCCAAGGCTGATTCCCTATCCATTCTTGAGTAGTATATCCATCTAACCCTTCATATATAAAAGGATAATATTCTCCATCAGAATCCCATCTCCCTCTAGAATCTTGAATCACACATACATAACCATTATTTACTAAACCAAGTGCTCTATTAATCAGTAAATCTATGTTTTTACTATAGGGAGTCCTCATTAAAATAGTAGGATATTTTTTATTTTTTACTGGCAAATATATATCACAAGATAAATTAACGCCGTCCGACATTGGAATTTTCACATCCAATAATCGTTCAAATTTATTACTAATATTCTTTTCAGACAATTAATTATCCTTTTATAATTAGGCAGATTTCATAACTAAAGTCATCCCATCACGAACTGGCAAAACAACTTGTTTAACTTTATTGTCATTTTTAATCAATTCATTTAATTCAGATATAGCTTTATCAGTTTCTTCTATAGGATTCAATACTTTTCCACCCCATAAAACATTATCTATGATAATCAAGCCTCCTTCAGAAAGTAATTCCATTGCACGTTTGTAATATTGAACGTAATTTTCTTTATCAGCATCAATAAAAACAATATCAAATTTCCCTTGTAGTGATTTCAGTGTTTCTAAAGCTGGCCCAATTTTTTGGGTTATTTTCTTGTCCAATTTAGTTTTAACAAAGAATTCTTTAGCAACTGCAGATGTAGATTCTTCAATATCGCATGTGATCAATTCTCCATCATCTGGCAAAGCAGATGCCATCATCTGAGCAGAAAATCCTGTGAAAGTACCAATTTCTAAAATCCTTTTAGCTTTTGATATCATTACTAAAAAATGTAAAAATGTTCCTTCTATAGGTCCGCAAATCATTCCATAATCATCTCTTGTTTCCTTAGTTATATCAATTAACTCATTCAGATGTTTGGATAATTTTGTAGTATGTTCTACAGAATATTCTTCTATGTCTTTTGAAACTAAAGTAATCAATTTATATCCCCCTTTACTTACATCAAAAAAATTAAACCTCAAAGTTTTTATCTAAAACACTAAAAACTATATTTTCGATTTTCCCAACAAATCATTTTGTATTGCTATCATCTCTGTCCATATTTCTTTTTCGATAGGAATACCTTCAACGCTTCTTTGATTAAAAATCTCTTCTTCTAAATCACCTGGAACTAATACTCTTTCAAATCCTTTAGCAGGAGTACTATTTTTAAGAGCCCACCTTAATTCTGCACCTTTTTCATTAACAATATTTTTAGAACTAAAAACATCTGATTTAAAAACAATAAAGCTCACACCTTGATTTCTATAAATATCTCCTCTTGAAGTATTGGAATATTCATCGGCACCATTTAAAATTCTACCCAACAATTCTACTGCAACCATTAGCGCATAGCCTTTATGTTCTCCAAATGGTGATTGACCTCCACCTTCAAACATTTTTTTAGCATCTTGAGTAGGAACTCCATCTTTGTCCACTAAATAACCTAACGGAATCATCTCATCTTTAAATGCAGCTTTTCTTATTTTTGAAGCTGCTGAAGTAGTTGTTGCATAATCCATTATAAAAGGATTTTCATTTTCAATTGGGAACCCTATTGCTATAGGATTAGTTGATAAAATTTTATCACGACCACCATATGGAACTGCCCTTGGATCTTGAACTCCATACCCTCCACCCATAATTATGCTACACATATTTTCCTTAGCCGCAATTTCTGCATATTCACCTAATCTACCAATGTGTCCAGCTTCTATCAAACCTACTATTGAAATATCTGTTTTTTTAGCTTTCTTAATCGCAGTTTCTATTGCTAATTTTGCTCCTACATGACCAAAATTCCAATTTCCACTAATAGTTGCAGTCGAGTTCGTTTGAGACACTACGGATGGAGTAGCTTTAGGATTGTAATCACCATTTTTTATACCTTTTACATAACGTATAATTTGCCAAACACCATGTGAATCAACACCAACCAAACTAGACGATATCAATGCCTCTGAAACTCTTTTAGCAGTCTTATTATTTGCTCCTGAAAGTAAAAGAATGTTTTCTAATAATAATGTTAATTCTTCAGCAGTTTTTTTAATCAAAATTCATTTCACAAATAATTTAAGTTACTATACTAGTTCCAGCACGAAATAATATCCAGGATTCCAAGCTTGACATATTAGATACAATTTATTTCTATATTTATACCAAACTGTGTTATGTATATGATCTGCAAGTTCAATACCTAAATCCTCTTTAGGCCTTATAGTCGACAAAACTTCATAAGATTTTCCATCTAAAATATATATAGGTGCAGGTTTCTCTTCATTAGGGTCATCTAAACTTCCTATCAAACCTAATGAACGTCCCTGCCATTCTATAAAATCTATCCCGCATGGTTTAGAACCATCAGGAATTAGATATGATTCTTTAAACTCACCTTCAAAAGTAAAATGTTCCAATCGTGAATGCGGTCTATCCGTAATTGAAAGATGTTTACCATCTGGAGAGGGATTCAATCCATGTGCAGTGCCAAATAAACCTGGCATTTGAGGATTCTCTGTTTTGCCTGCAAAAATACTTATCCATTCCTGAGTAGTTAAATTTGCTTTCGTAATATAGTTTGAACCATAACCATCAGCAACATATATGTGGTTGTCTACAATGGCTGTGTCTGTAGGTTTAAATGGTACTGATTCGTCTTTATATTCTTGAAACTCGGGCCTAGATAAAACAAAATCTATTTCTCCCTCAAGAGTTAATAAAATGACTTTTTCATCATTGTTTGCTGGCAAAACCAAACGTTGCTTGTTATCAAAAGTACAAATTTTAGTCCCATGAAAATTTACTGAATTTAACCCGTTGGGCAATTCAATAATTTCTTGTGACATCAAATCATCGCTAATTCTAATGATCCCACATCCAGGCATACCATAATATATTCCGCCACCAGGTTCATTATCTACAGCAAATCCACCATGTAAATTTACCTCACAATCAACTGCTTTGTCTGGTAAAGTACGCAAATCATCACGATATACAAAAACAAAAGGTGACTGACCAGTTACTTTCATTACATTAACCTCTAATCATAAATATAAAAGTTCAATTTGAAATTACTCCATGAGGATCTATAACAAATTTCTTTGCAGCACCTTTATCAAAGTCTTCGTATCCTTTTGGGGCTTCATCAAGTCCAATAACTTCAACATTAGTTGCTTTTGCAATCTGAATTTTGTCATACAAAATTGCTTGCATCAACTGCCTATGGTACCTCATAACTGGGCATTGGCCTGTTGTAAAATTATGAGATTTAGCCCAACCCAAACCGATTCGTATGCCTAACATACCAACCTTAGCATTATCATCAACACCACCTGGATCTCCAGTAACATAGAGTCCTGGAATACCTAAAGAACCTCCAGCTCGTGTAATTTCCATAATGGAATTCAATACAGTCGCAGGTTTTTCAATATCAGAATCAGAACCATGTCCTATTGCCTCAAAACCTACACAATCAACTGCTGCATCTACTTCCGGCACCCCAACAATATTTTCAATTTGGTCAGATAAAGAATCACCAGTGCTCAAGTCTACAGTTTCACATCCGAAACTTTTTGCCTGAGCTAATCTTTCAGGAATCAAATCCCCAACTATAACACATGCAGCTCCAAGTAATTGAGATGAAGCAGCTGATGCAAGCCCAACTGGTCCAGCACCGGCTATATAAACTATTGTCCCCGGACCTACTCCTGCTGTATATGCACCATGAAAACCTGTAGGAAATATATCAGACAATAAAGCTAAATCTTTAATCTTATCCATTGCTTGTTCTCTATTTGGAAATTTCAACAGATTAAAATCAGCATAAGGAACCATAACATATTCGGCTTGACCACCTATCCATCCACCCATATCCACATAACCGTATGCAGCTCCAGGTCGGGCAGGATTTACATTAAGACAAATCCCTGTTTTACCTTCTTTACAATTTTGACAACGCCCACACGCAATATTAAATGGAACTGAAACTATATCTCCAACATCTAGAAATTCAACGTCATTACCTTTTTCTATAACTTCACCAGTAATCTCATGACCTAGTATCAGTCCAGAAGGTGCGGTGGTACGTCCACGTACCATATGTTGATCACTTCCACAGATGTTAGTAGCAACAACTTTCAATATGACAGCATGATCACATTTTCTATCACCCAATGCTAATTCTGGAAAATCAATAGATTGGACTTCAACTTTTCCGGTTCCTAAATATGAAATACCTCTATTAGTAGCCATAACTTTTCACTCCTCAAGCGTATTTTTCAAAAAGAATACAGATTGTAAATTATAAATTCAAGGGAAAATGTCTCGTTTACAAAAAGATTTCAAGTGCTTTATTTCATATTTAAAAACCATTACAAAAGAAATGTAAATTTCTTTATATTTATTCATAATTATCTGAAAATTAAATAAATAATCACAATTTTCAATGAAAATCATAAGAATAAGAAAAACATCACTTGACTAGAACTTATGTTCTGTTTTATAGGTAATAAAAGAATTTATCGAGTTTTCGGGATCTCGAAAAATCTATCAAAAAAATTATAACTTATAGAGGAAAATAGAGGAAAAATGGTAAAAGAAAAATACGGAATCCCGAAAATAAAAATAATTAAAAAAATTAAAATCGTAATAACAAACGAATATATCAAAAAATATCACAAGACAAATAAGCAACCAATTGACGATATTAAAAAAACACCAAAACATATACTTTTATTAAGAGATTGTCATTTAATATTCCAGTCCGAAAAATTCACTGATGGATTTATTTCTTTATCTACTTTAAAAAATAAATTATGTAACTACAAATTTAAAAAAAATAACTGGAACAAATATTACGGTAAAAGAATTAATGAAAAATCTATTAAAAAATTATTGCATCGATTTAATATAAAAACTTACCATCAAGCAACTGGAGATGGCTATTGGATTAAAGATTTTATAGAGCCTATTAAACTTTATGCACTAGAACATGTAACACCTTCTCTATCTAAAAATACTAAACACCCGTTCAGTATCGGTGCTTACATAATGCCAGAAGTTAACCCTGAAAAATATTATACTCAAAGTAGCTTCTTTCAAAAAATTTCGCCCCAAAAATCAAGTGGTCGATACCGTTTATATGATAAACAATTAGAAAAAGGCGATCCTTCATATAAAACTATCGAACAAAGTTGGAATTCTAAACCTATAGAACAAAAAAACCCTGATCCATACCAAGTTAAAAGGCTCATTCAAATAACAGATGAATTATAAACATGATCTGGTGAGTACCCGAATATGCCACCAGATCACCCGTCAATGAAATTTCAATAGTTAATAACTGTGCCTATATAAAACATAATTTTTATGATAAAAATCTAGAATCTAAATCTTTATATTTTTGTAAATCAACGACATCTTCAAATTCACTAAAATTTAAAATCTCATCATATCCCTTAGTAGTTTTTTTAGAATTAACATATCTTGCCAATTTCTGCATAGAATATGCAGTGGCAAATATACTTGTTAATGGATAAAGAATTATTTTAAAACCTAAAGATTCTAAATCAGAAATTGGTAAATTCGGAGTTTTGCCACCTTCAATCAAATTAATCAACATAGGTGCTTTAATCTCTTGACCGATCATACGAATTTCCTCTTCCGTTTGAGGAGCTTCTATAAAAATAACATCAGCACCGCTGGCCTCTAAATTCTTACCTCTTTGAATAGCCTCTTCAAGACTATGAGTAGCTCGTGAATCTGTACGGGCAATAATGACTAAATCAGAATCTCCTCTCGCATGAACTGCAGCTTTAATTTTTTCCACATGTTCTTCGTTAGAAATTACAGACTTTCCTTCCATATGACCACATTTCTTTGGCCAAGCCTGATCTTCTAAAATTATTCCAGCAACACCAACATTAACGCATTCTTCTACTGTTCTAATAACGTTAATAGGACTTCCGTATCCAGTATCCATATCAGAAATCAAAGGTACATTAATAGCATTAATTACACGCCTAACTCTTTCAATATTTTCAGACATAGTAAGTAAACCTATGTCTGGCACACCTAATGTCGAAGCAGATAAAGAAAATCCTCCAGTGAATAAAGCTGGAAATCCTGCATCTTGAAATATTTTCGCACTCATAGGGTCATGTATACCTGGAACAACAATCGAGTCATTGCCTTTTAATAATGATCTTAATTTTTTTGATGTATTCACTTGTTTACCTTTCCAAAATAATGAACAACTGGCATACAACATATTATGTCTATGCTTTCAAATGATGTCTATACTCAATGAGAAATATTAATTCCACTAACTTTTCTATAAAAGTAATCGTTATAAAAGAAAGGACTGGCAACAAACACACACCCAAAGTTTTACACGAAACTTTTGTTGCCAGTGCTCTTCCTAGAATATTACGAATACAATTAACTAAAAAGAGACACCCGCATACGCGAGTGCCTCTTAATAAAATTTTAAGATAGAGTTTAAAATTTTACTCTCGAAGAGTAGAAACTCCATAATAAACAGCTGTTAATGTCATAATTAACCATGCAATCATACCAACCATACCATCGAATAGATCAGGTACAAAAACAGTAATTAACATGAAAACACTCACGGCTATAAATAACCAAGAAATAACAGTGTTACTTGTTGTTTTCTTCAAACTAGTTATGGCAAGACCTAAAAGTAGGAAAGAAATCCCCATAAATAAAGGCATTCCAGCGCCAATTGCATCGCTCATCATATCCATAGAAACAGCAGCAGTCATGTTCTCTTGACCACCTTCTCCAAAAGTTACCTGTCCAGCATAGCCCATACTAGTACCAGCAGTTATTAAGACAGCTGACAACATAAAGGTCATTAATCCTACAGCAGCTAATCCATTGCCATTTTCATCCAATATTGAACGACACTTAATACTAAATGCAATAAGCATCCCAATAAATCCTAAAGAACCTATAATGGCAAAAAGAGTAGTTAGAACACCACCATCCTTACCCATTTGAAGACTTTCCATAATTCCAGCAGAGCCTTCTAGTTCAGAAGTTCCAATAATTGCATCATACAAGATTCCCCAGATAAGAAAAGCTAATATAGGGCCTACTATTAACATCCACCCAACCATAGTTTTAGTAGAAACATTAATTGACATTAATTTCTCCTTTACAAATGTTACACGATAGCAACATTATCAAACATAATACGTGTAAAGGTAAAGGCAACTATAGTCACCTTTACCACTAGTTTTAAGAAAAATTTAAAATTTATATAAAAAATGTATAAATATTACACATAATTTATAGGCCGTTAGAACAATACAAAAATTAGTATTTATTGACTTAAATTTAAATTATGATAACGTTACAAATTATGTTAACCAAATATGAAGACGATTTATTTCACTTGTGTACCAGCCCATAAGGGCGCTATTTATATACACTTAATATAAAATCGATAAGTTATGCCCGCCCAAAAGCTTGAGCGGGTTTTTTATTTCAAAAAATGGAGAATATTGTGGAAAACGAAAATATATTGGACGTAAGGGGAGAGATATGTCCCTATCCAATGCTAAAAACTAACAAAGAACTCGATTCAGTTAACAGCCCTGAACTAAAGGTTTTAACTGATCATTCACCTGCTTTAATGACAATCCCACCTCAAGCTATCAAAAGAGGATATGATTGTGAAATAGAAGAAACATCTCAAGGTGAATGGACTATTAAATTAACTAAACAAAATCTCTAGGTAGGAAAACCAATGAATATAAAAAAAATCGCAAAATCAATGTTACTGATAACAACTATATCCTCTCTATGGATTTTAATGGCTTGTTCATTAATCACATCCGAAAAATCTGCTACCTCAGATTCAAGCATTTCAAACGAATATCACAATCCTTCACGATTAGTTAGCGCCAAATGGTTAAATGATAATTTGAATAACGAAAATATTAAAATTATTGATGTTAGAAAACTAACAGACGGAGTTCCAGTTGCTTATAACGAAGGCCATATACCAGGAGCAATTAACATTCCTGCAAACACTACTTTTCAGGGTGAAAAAGACGGAGTTAAAGGTATCTTACCTGCGGCAGATCATATAGAAAAAATCCTGTCGACAGCAGGCATTAAACCTACAGACACTATAATATTTTATGACGACATAAAAGGATTATGGGCATCAAGAGCACTGTGGGGGATGGACGTGTATGGACATGCTGACTCAAGACTCTTAAATGGTGATATAAAATTATGGACTGCAAAAGGTTATGCATTATCTACAGAAACAACTACTACCCAAGCTACTAACTATAAATTTACTAATGATCCAAATTTAAATTTAATAGTTAGCTGGGAAGAAGTTGTATCATCAATTAAAGATGGTTCTGCAAAAGTATGCGACACGCGTTCCCCTGATGAATATACAGGTAAAGATGTGAGAGCAGATAGAGGTGGGCATGTCCCCGGCTCAATAAATGTTAACTGGGTTTCTAATGCTGCAGAAAATGGTACATTTTTGCCGAAATCTGATCTGGAAAAACTCTACAATAATGCTAACTTAGTTTCTGGTGACAAAATATATACATTATGCCAGACAGCTGTTAGAGCTACTCATACTTGGTTTGTTTTAAGTGAACTACTTGGCTATCCAAATGCCGCTGTATACGACGGCTCTTGGACAGAATGGGGTAATCGAACAGATACACCAATAGATGTGAAATAAAATTCATGCAAGTAGTTTGTCTAGACAATATAGACAAACTACTTGTAATATAGATTTTAAAACATGACTACAAAAACAAACGAAACCCAATTCTCAAAGCACAAAAAAAACTTATACACAGGCAGTATATTATCTCTATTATCTATACTATTTTCTGTTCTATTCTCTGCATCTGATTCAACTTTAGCATCAGTTTGGATATTATCAAACGCAACTGGCTTCACATTGCAAAGAAGCAGATTTTGTTTTGCTTCAGGATTCAGAGATTTATTTTTATTTGGCAGTGGTTTTACTTTAAAAGGTATACTAGCCGGGTTATTTATTTCGACTGTAGGCTTCTCTGCAATTATGCATTGGCTAGTTCCAAATACTGGACTAGGAATGCTCCCGCCAGAAGCACACATTTTCCCTGTCGGCATATCAACTGTTGCAGGAGGGTTAATATTTGGCTTTGGAATGGTAATTGCTGGAGGTTGTGTATCTGGAAGTCTTTATAGATTAGGTGAAGGATATGTCACATCAATTAGTTCCATCTTAGGCATATCTATAGGCATGATATTAGCAATGATGTCGTGGAGTTGGTGGAATGAAAATATTATAAAATATGAACCAACTGTATGGTTACCTTCAATACAAAATTTAGGATATTCTTGGTCAATAGTTATCACAACAATATTAATATCTGCTTTATTTTTACTTGTAAATTATTGGGAATCAAAAACTGGAATAATAGAAACAAATATCAATGAAAATCAAAATCCAGCATATACCTTCTCGGAAAAAATCTTCCACTATTTTAAATCAATTTTCCTAAAAGGATATTCTCCAATACTAGGTGGATCTTTATTGGGCGTATTGGGTATATTAATGTTTATTGTAAAAAAACCAATCGGAGTAACTGGCGGACTATCTCACGTAATTACTATACCTTTCAACAAAATAGGATTAATAAGTAATGAGACTGTTAGTCGTTTAAATGAATTAGGAGGATGTACTTCTTCTAACGAATCCTTAGTTAATTCATCATTCATGATGACATTTGGAGTGATATTTGGATCTTTTGTTGCTTCAATAATATCAGGAGAATTTAAAATCAGATCACCCAAAAACAAAAATAGATATTTACAATCTATATTAGGCGGAATATTAATGGGATACGGTGCAACTCTTTCTTTAGGCTGCACAATCGGCGCATTTTTTTCATCAATTCCATCTTTAAGTCTAAGCGGATGGGTATTTGGAATATCGCTTGGATTAGGATCTTTCATAGGTACAAAAGTGATTAACAAACTAATATGAGCCAAAGTAATAATCAGGAACCTAAACACAAATATTTTGATTTCAAGTCTCAAGACTTAAAAACACAAATGCAAAATCTAGAAGATTGTATATCAATTGCATCTAAAGAAAAAATTGAAATCTGGATAGACTCTGATCAAGAAACATTTTTAGCTATGGCACCCTTAAAAGCTATAAATGCAAAACTAAAATGCTCCATAAAAGAAATTGAAAAACAAATTTGGAGAATAATATTATCAGATTATAAAAAAAATTAATTATTCCTAGATAAATATTCCCCAATCAAATCAATAGATTCTAGAGTAAGGTTTATATCATTTTCATTCACACCGACCACTAAATGATCTAATCCAAAGTCCCTAAACAAATCAAACTTTTCATACACTTCCTTCTTAGATTGGATAGATTTTATTGAAATACAATTAGATATTTCAAGAGAATTAAAATCTCTTTCAGATCTGTCAAACATAGATTTCAACTGCTCATATCTTTTAGTAAACTCTTCCAACGAACTTATATTTGCTAGCCATCCATCTCCTCTTTTAAATACTCTATTTAAAGCTCTATCAGTATTTCCGCCAATCAATATTGGGGGATATGGTTGTTGAATAGGCTTAGGATAACAGACAAATTTCATTTCATTTCCATCTGGCATCTCAATAAACATAGAACCTGAAGTACAAAATGTCTTGAAAATATCAATGTTTTTATCAAGCAGTTGGCCTCGTTCTATATATTCTACTTGCATTGCTTGAAATTCTTCTAACATCCACCCAACTCCCACTCCAAAAATTAAGCGACCTCTTGATAAAACATCCAGGGTGGAAATTCTTTTTGCATTCAATAACGGATTACGGAATGGAAGCACCAAAACACTAAATCCAAGTTTAATTTTTTTAGTAATGCCTGCTACATATGACAAAACAGTATGCGCTTCAAAAAGTTGCTGTCCATCTGAATTTAGAGGGAAACGATCCGGATGAAGCTGTGAAAGATTTTCAGGATAAACTGTCCTATCAGCAACCCATATCGCATCAATCCCCACATCCTCAGCCAATTTCGACATACTTTCAATACGATCTACTTCATCAATATTACTAAAAGGAACATTGAATCCTGAAGAAACTGAAATTCCAATCTTCATCTAAAGCCTCGATTTCTTCCTGATAATCAAGAAATAGTTAATCAAATTTAAATCTATGAATTTTATTTTTCATCGATATTATATAAATTTCACCATCATAACCTTGTCCAAATGATGTGATTTTTAATGAGGAATCAATTAAAAGTTTTACATCCTCAGAGCTTTGGGGGTCTAATGACCAAATCTTACCTGAACAATAATCTCCAAAAATATATTTCCCTTTAATATCTGGTACTTTAGATCCTCTGTATACATATCCACCGATGATTGAGCAATTTGTATTTCCCCTAGAAGAATATTCAAATACAGGATTTTCTAAATTTGATTGATCACAAGATTGTTTAGGTTTGTAACAATATGTACCTTCCATAACATTCCAACCATAATTACCACCTCTGTTTATCAAGTTAATTTCCTCATAATCAGACTGGCCAACATCTCCTGCCCATAAATCGCCATTTGCAGAATCAAAACTGAATCTCCAAGGATTTCTTAATCCAAAGGCCCAAATTTCTCTCTTGGCATCACTATCATTAACGAAAGGATTATCTGCAGGTATCTTATAAGGAATTGATTTTGAGACATCCGCAACATTAATTCTTAATATTTTACCCAAAAAAGAATTTTTATTTTGAGCAAAATTTCTAGGATCACCAGCAGATCCTCCATCACCTACACCAATATATAAGTTTCCATCAGGCCCGAAAGCTATTGATCCCCCATTATGATTTTTATACGGTTGTGGAATTTCCAAAATTACAATTTCACTATCTATATCTGCTTTATTTTTATTACTATCTTGAGTTGTAAACATCGAAAGAACAGATCTTCTAGGATTTGCTGCTGAATAATAAACAAAAAATCGTTGATTTACTGAATAATCAGGATCAAAAGCTAACCCTAATAAACCTTCTTCATTTCCTGAAGTAGTAGTTTTGTGGCTAATATCTAAAAACAATTCTGCTTCATCATATTTATCAGCCCCATCAAAAGCTAATATTTTACCTTTCTGAGAAACAAGAAATAATTTCTTCGAATTGTCTCCTGAATGAGTTAAATATACCATGCGTTCTGATATTACATTTGGAAAAACAACTTCAATTTCCACAGAATTATCTATTGTAATTTTTTGTGCATTTTCACTAATTCGCTGGTCTAATAACCCATACACTATAAAAGCCAAAAACACACCAAAAATCCAATAAAAATTAACCTTATTTTTCAATAAAAATTTCTTGTCCAATTTTATGAGAATTAATCCAATCGCAATTTAATTCAAAACCTACTCAGCCTCGAACACCAGTCCCCACATTTCCATTTTGGTCAATACAATCTAAATCATTACTTAACTTCTTCCCAAAATTCAATCCAACTAGTAGGGCCATCAGAATCATCTAATAAATCCCGAAATTCTTTATATGAATCACCTGTATCTGGAAATTGATTCCCCTCTCGATATGGAGAATCAATTATATCAGTAGACCATTGCATATATACCCTATTTAATTCTTCATTTGGGCAAGGCAAAGAGCCTCCATTATAGTAAATAAGACTTTGAGATCTTTGACCTGCCTGAGAATATATATCTGCAACTTGCCTAAGCAACAATGCTGCATTCCTAGCTTGACCTGGTTTTACTTTGTAAGTTCTTCTTATAACATACATTTTCATTTCTCCCTATTAAAAAATTAATTGAAGCCCAAATTAAGGGAATTCTATCTTAATTTCATCTAACATTACATGCCCTTCAGGCAAATAACTTTCGTCAACCTCATAATCTGAGCCTGCACGTAATGAGTGTACTTGCTCTAAATCTGATTTTTCTTTCGGAACAATTAATAATGGATGCAATACAAAAATAATATCAACATTTAAATCTTTTAATACATCTGAAATATTTCCATTACCATAAAAATTTACCCTGTCATGCCTTGATCCCAAACTTGTCCAATGAGTTTGATCCGGTACTAGGGTAATGGTTTGTTGAGTCCATTCTTTAGTCACTTTTATAGGTTGCCCAGTTAACACATGATTTTGGCAGTGTGTGCCTACTTTAGATTGAGCCAACAAAACTAACTCTGCACCTTTCATTTTCATATCACCTTTGATCCGAACTGTAATAGAAACATTCGTCCAATCGCTTGGGAAATCACCTTCTAAAAATTTATTTCTTAATCCAAGAGGTTTATGCAGGAAATTCTCATCATCTCTTATACTCTGACTTTCCTGTGATGTATATAAACAATATAACAAATGTAAATATCCACCCCCAGGTGGTGCATGATTAGAATCTACCCACCAAGGACTTTTTGTGATTGCACAACTATCCTTTATTAATAAAGGATTAGGATATTCTTCCCAGCCACCAGAACCATCATCAAAATCCTCAATATACACCTTGTTTTTTTCAGACATTTTTTCACCTTTTGAATTTTATTTTAATTATCTTTGATCAAAATTTTCGTTAAATTTTATCGGGTTTTGAGAAGTTTTATTTACTGTCAAATTAAAAATATCAAATCGTTGATATCCTCCTACTACATCATGATATTGTTTCGGAATAACACATTCTGAAATATCTATTTCACCATACAACAAACCTTCATGATCTTGTAAAACATTACTAACAGTTTCACCATTAGGTCCTGTAATCATAGAAATTCCGTTTGGAATTTTTTCTAAATATTCTGCAATTTCAGAATCTTGATTCGAAAGAATTTCTACAGAGTTTTGATCAAGAAATCCTGCACAAACCAAATTAAATAATTTCCCTTCAAAAGAATGAGCTTTTGCACGAATTTCAATAGCTGACCTAAGATCATAATTATCATCAGAAAGTGGATAATGAGTTGGCCAAACAGGAGGATACGTAGAAATATGAATTTGTTCACCTTGAGCTAGTAATGAATACCTAGCTAATGGATTTGTATTTTCACCACAAATTAAAACGCCTAATTTCCCAATTGAAGTTTCATGAACTTGTAAGCCTGCTCCATCTCCAGGTGCCCAAACTAATTTCTCAAAAAATGTTGGAGCAATCTTACGATGATGTGACAATATCTCGCCTTTATCACTTATAATAATATTGCTATTCCATATGCATCCAAGACTTTGTTTACTTAACTCATTAAACCCTAATGAAACCATTATTTGAAATTCAGAAGCAACTTTACATAATTGAGAAATTTCAGGACCATCTAAATAAATAGAGTTCTGGGCCAAAGTTTTAAAAAAATGATTATTTTGAGTAGGTGGTTTGAGTGCAGCCCAAACAGGAAAACCAGGTAAAAATGCTTCTGGAAAAACCACAATATTTGCTCCATTTTTTGAAGCTTCTTGAATCAACGAAACAATTTTATCAACAGTTTTACAAACGTCAAAAAATTCTGAAGATACATGTGCCAAACAAACTTTTGATATAGGATAGTTTTCCATTTTATATTAAATTTCTAGTCAAAATTCACAGAACTTGTCCAAGTCCAACCTATTTCACCCGTAGATAATACTCGAATTTTCACGATTCCTACAGGATATTTTCTATTAGGACTCTCATCATCTGCTGAATAATATGAATTTAAACATCTAGCTTCTTCAATGATTTCTACTTTTTCTCCAATAGATAATTTAGAACCAGAGCCTTCAAAAACACAGAATTCAATTTTGGTGTTATTCCATCCTGAATTTGACATGCCTGCCATTTTTCGATACTCAAATGAGTCCCACAACTCTAAAGGCAAATCTGACTTGATAGCTCTTTGTTTATCTGTCTGGTTACCGCCAGTATATTTATCTGAAGCATTAGGGTCAATATTTGCAGTTGGTTGTTTTAAATAACCAGTTTGCGTAGATGTAGTATTGCCACACCCAAAAATAAATAATAAATTTATAATTAAAAGAATTAATACAGAAAACTTCATAAAAATATATACCTTTTAAATCGTATTTCAAAGATACTCTTTTGGTTGATTTGGTGCAACATAATTAAGATAGTACTTGATTGATAAACCATTATATTTGAGAGCACAATAAAATTTTACAACAAAGATTTAAGTAAAACCTCTTGGAATAACTATATCTTAACCACTCAGAAAAAAAATAAAAGAATAAAGCAAAGAACATCCAAAAATAAATAATAAAATTATCTTCTCTGGGTCTGTTAGTTTCATAATTTAAAACCTTATTTACAAAAACAATTTTTTTTCAAAAAAAAAACGTGCCTTAATCAATCGAAATTATTATACTACAAATCTAATATTTCAAATTTAAGAAATATGATACTTCGTATACAACGGAAAACTACAATATTTCCTAAAACCAAGTTTTAAATACAAACCTAAACCTTCCTCAGACGCTTGTAGAGTACCAATAGTATATCCATGATCTCGTGCCTGCTTAAGCGCATGAACAACTATTTTAGTAGCAATATTTCTACGACGAGCTGAAGGTATTGTTGATACCAAATAAATTCCAGCTACACCAGCTCCAGTAAAAAGAGCTGTAGTAGATACAGTTTTACCATTAAGTGTTGCAGAATATAAGCTCCAATCATTATTTTTTTTGTACCCAGACTTAGTAAAAAGACTAACAAGACCAGATTGCATTTTCGGGTTGGAATTTGTAGCGATAATATAAGCATTAACAAAATCATTTAATTGCACTTTGTTATCAACTCTAAATATTTTAAATCCTTTTAAATCTGTAACTTGCGCATATTCATACTTCAAATTGAGTAAATCAACCGCCATTCCAGGAAAATCTTCCTGGTAAAACATTCCATGTTTTTCAAGAAGCTTTGGAAGATCAACAAGAGAGCTGGTAGGAGAAATCCACCATGTATAATCAACGCCGTAGGTATTGAATTCTTCAATCAATTTCTTTACACGAATTGATGTTTCTTCAGGATCCCAGTTCACACAGGTGACGTTGTTAAAATACTTATCTAAAACACCAGTTACTCTCCATATAGCATCTGGGCCATCAGATTTTGCAAGAGACATACCTTTCGGAGGATAAGCTCCACGTAAGTCGGATTCAATTATTTCTACAATTTCCTGAGAAGTCAGATCAGATAATATTCGTGTTTCCCTCAATTGTATTTTAGCTTGGCAGTAGCTACATAACTCTACCTTCAGTAAGTTTTCTTTACTACATTCTGAACATATCATGATTAAATTATAAATCAGGAGGTCAATAACAATTACAGAAAGCTAAAATATCCTTACTAAACAATAAAAAATCAGTCACATCTGATATCTCCAGACCTGTTCCATTAAAATTCTCATTCTTAATAAAAATTAATTGATTCGTTCAAGCGAGTAAATAATATCAGTATTATTATGAGCTTTATCCCATTCAATCATCTTAGGTGACGACATAATTTCATCAAATAGTTCTTCGTGAACAACATTTATCATTGCAATGACTTTACTAATTCCTGGTTTATCTGTCTTTACCACCCCAATATCAAAATCTGAAACAGCTGACCTTATTTGTTCATCAAATTCTGCAATCATTGACATATATTCTTCTACCTCACCTTCAAAAGTTGACACAACACAAATGTTCATTTAAATTCTCCTTTTATAGAAATTGAAATTATCAACATTATAATGTAAAGAAATCTTCTCGTTCATCTTCTTTTACATCTGGATTCTTCTTACTTCCACAATTAGTACAAAACTGTAAATCTTCTTCATCTATAAATTTAACTCCACATTGCATGCAATAGGAATCACTAGATTTTTTATCTGGTTGATCCAAATCTTTAAGAATCTGTCTAGTCAATAAGACGATACCTGCAATGTAGGGCCCTAGAAAAATGAATCCAAACAACTCAGCCAAACCACCACCAAAACTCTGGTAAGTAGCTGACACAATACCCGCGCTAATTAATAGTCCAAATAGCCCTAATACCGTCATTCCTAAAATAATAAGAAACTTAGCTATCGATTTTGATTGATAATCAGAAGATACTTGATGGCCACATTTCGCGCAAAAATTTTTTTTAACTTCTAAATCACATTTGGGACATTTCATAATCGCAAATTATACATGCATCAAAAATTAGATGAAAGTTGCTAAATTGAAAACGAAACAGAATTTACTCTTTATCAAACTCAATAGCCTTAGACCATGTCCACCCTTCTTCGCCTGTTTCTATCACTCTTATTTGCGCTAATGTAGCCGTATATGATCTAGGAAAACCGTCTTTAGAATTTAAACGTACGTAAAAACATCTAGCCTCATCAATAATTTCAACTTTTGTACCAATCTGTAATTGAGTACCTTCAGATTCAGTAATCAAACAATGTTCCACTTTATCTTTTTGCACAACCCTAACAATCCTCCTATATTCAAAAGATGGCCATAACAATAAAGGTAAATCAACAAATCTATCTACTCTTCCAGTTGTACCTGTATCAGAATTAGGATTTGACGGTATAGTATTGAGGTTATACACAGGTTGTTTTAATGTGCCAGTTCCAAATTTAGGACCAGACGGGCCTTGTGCACAACTAAAAGAAAAAACAATCAAAACAATTAAAACATTTAATATAAGAAAAGATTTCATAATCCCCCTCATTTTTATTATTCTAAATAATTGCAAATTATACACTTGATTTAATAAGAAGCAACATCAAACAAACCATTATGGAAATGACACATGCTTGATTAAAATTCAACTATATTATTAAATATTTGAAATTATCAATATTTTCTATATCAAGGTTACGAAATTGGAAACAAGGCCAAATATCCTAATTATCAATAGTGATCAGCAACGATTCGATACTTTAAGTTGCTATGGTAATGATTGGATACAAACTCCAAATCTAAATAATTTGGCAAAAGATTCCTTCGTTTTTGAGAACGCTTATGTAACTCAACCTGTTTGTGCACCTTCTAGAGCTTCTCTTTTAACTGGATTGTACCCACACACTCATGGTGCGGTTGGAAATGGAATTCGTTTAGATTCTGGTACAAAAACAATAACTGAATTGATACCTGATGACTATCAAAAAATTTGTCATGGCAAATGGCATCATACAGAACCTCAACAAGGCTTCGAAAAAATGACAACAGCTCATTTCCCCCAAATAGAAGGAAACGATTATTCAGACCTTTCGGATTATCATAAATGGCTTATTTCTAAAGGTGTTAATTTCCCCGACACTAATAAGGTTGAAGAAAATCAACAAGTATTTGCAGTTTTTCAAAATAATCTACCAGAGGAACTTACTCAAGCTAGCTTTATTGCGGAGCTTACATCAAAAGAAATATTAGATATCAAAGAAAATACAAAACCGTTTTTATTACTTGCTAACTTTTACGAACCTCATTCACCTTTTACTGGACCATTAAATGGTTTATACGATCCTGAAAAAATTCCTGTCGGACCTGCATTTGCTAAAAAACCCGAAAATGTTTCACACTACAATACATCAAGAGCAGAAGATGATGAAACTGGATATAATCAATCATTCATTGATGGTGTCCATAAGAGTGTTCATGTAAATGATTCAATTACATCATGTGATGGTTGTTATGATTTGTCTGATGAAATGGGATGGAGAGAATTACGGGCAAATTATATGGCAAATGTTACTTTATTAGATAAATATGTTGGTAAGGTTTTAGATGCTCTTTCTGAGTCTGGGCAAGCAGAAAATACCATAGTAGTTTTCACAAGTGATCATGGCGACATGCTTGGCGATCATAGACACTTGCAGAAAAGATCATTTTATGAAGAATCTTCAAAAGTTCCATTTTTAATCAAAGTACCATGGATATCAAAAGAACAAAAATTTGTTTCAGGTAACATTAGCCTAGTAGACCTGCTACCTACTTTATTAGATTTGATTGATCAAAAAATACCAGAAAATTTACAAGGATCAAGCAGGAAAAAAGTATTATTGGGTCAAGAAAATTTAGATGATAATGATGTGTTTTTCGAATGGAATGGTGTTGGAAATATAGATTTAAATAAGCAAACAATCGGCGTAACTCAAGATGACAAAAACGGAATAAGTTCAACTCCTAGAAGATGTATCGTTTCTTCTGACCGATGGAAATTAACTGTTTCTCCAAATGACTCTGCCGAACTATTTGATTTAAATAACGACCCTAATGAACTAACCAACAAAATTTCTGATCCATCTTGCAAATCTAGAATCAGTCTAATGGAAAATAAAATTAAAAGATGGCAAATCCAAACCGAAGACTATGAAAAAATTTTAGACTGAAATTCAAAAGCAATTATTCTACGTCATCATATTTAACTGCATCAGTCCATGTCCAACCTTCTAAGCCTTTATCTTTTCCATCAAGTACTCTTATCTTAACTAAAGAAGTAGGAAGTTTCATAGGCGGGCTACCTGGTCTCATTAACATCACACGTTGACAATCGTTTAAAGCTATAGCAATCACCTCAACCTTAGCTCCAATTTCAAAAGGAATACCAGATCCCTGTTTGTGTTCATTGATCAAGCAGAATGCATCCTTGCCAGAATAATTATCTGGAAATTTTTGATCAATACGAGAATATGTCAACAATGTCTCTTCCATTTCAGTCCATATACTAAGAGGTACTTTTCTTTCTATACATCGATTTGAAAGATTCCTTTTTAAATAACAATCATCTTTTCTACTCTGGCTTACAGTTTCACTAATTTCATCAAGTAAAATTAAAACAACCATATCTTGTAAAACACCCTTAACAGATGCCTTGGATAATTCATCATCTTTTGATGAATTACAATTTGCTGTAAATAGCATCAAAAAAAATACGAATACTAATAAAATATTGAGTGACTTCATAATCAAAAATTATACATTATCTTGCTTTAACCCTGGCTAACTTATATTTAGTGTGTAATGTGTTTATCATAATTTAATAACAAGACTAATAGCATATTCTTTATTAGCACTAGTAGCTATATCACCTTTTTGAGGAATATACTTAAGTGGTTCGTCGATAATAAAAAGAATGCAAATCCAAACTTAGTCCTCTGAAAAAATTTTAGACTGAAATTCAAAAACAATTTTTACTACCTAATTAATCACATGATTTTTAGAGTATTCCATCCAAAGTTCTAGTACTTCAGCTGGTTTTTCAATTACATCCAAACTGAAAAGTTCCCAATCCCCTCGCGAAGCATCAGATTGAGTAGGTGAATATCCCTCATCAATTTTTGTCCAACTTCTAGGGGGGCCTAGTATATTAAGAAAATATGGTTTAATTGGAAGAGTTTCTTGTTTAGAAATATACATTTGATGCATTTCAACTTCTCTAGAATCAAATTCATCTTTACAACCCTTAACAAATTCAGGCCCATGAGATCTCTTAAATAATCCTGGCAAAGCACTCCATGTAACATTATCTCGTTTGACAATCTCCATGATCGCTTCAAGTTGTACATCGAAGAATCTTTCTACGTGTCTAAAATCACAAGTGCCATCTAAAGTGAAACTTACATGGTCTGCTTCTGCAAAAGAAAGATTTTTCCAATGTTGCCCATAAGTTGGATTCATATGACTTGCAGGAAAATCTGGATGACCATCATCGTAATGAACATTCGAGGCTACCCATACATAACCTTTAAAATATTTCCTTACTTCAGTAATAACAATATCTAAGTACCACTGTGCTAATTCAACTTGTTGTGATTTGGGTAAATTATATAAAAAAGAATATTGACTAAAAGGCACTTCAATTTCGGTATTTAATATGCTATTTAATTGAATCATTTCAGCTTTCGCTTTTTCAGCAGCTTTAGCTTTCATAATATAAGCGGGTACTGAAATGTTTAATGCAAATTCCTTAAATTCTTGTACATCCTTAAGGTTTATCTCATAATCTTTAAGATTACCTTGAACTATATAAGCATTTGAACACATATCAAGATCAGCATAAATTCTGCGACCTTTCTTTTTCTCTATAATAAAAGCTACCATAGCACCCCGTATTTCCTGATCCAACCAATACTCATCAAGTTTATATTTTCCACTTGAATCTAAGGAAGCTTGAGGACATTTCATACTATCGTATTCTTCGTCATAAGATGGAGGCATAGACATATTCCCCATAGATGGAGAAAAATTTTGCTCTAAATCAGAAAAATATGGATCTGTCATTATTCTATCCCAAATTGCAGGAAATAGAGTAGCTTTGTTATTTCTAATTCCATAGGGATCAGCAAACATCACATACCTTACTTGATTAGGCATTTCGTATCTTTCTAAATCTTTCAAATGACACTTCAATTGTTCCCATGATGGTCGATAATAATCCAGAAATTCCAAAAATACGTCCAAAGGTATACAATGACCTTCCCATACTTGAGTTAATGGGTGAGCTAAGGATTCCGGAGAAGCCCTAAAACATGGTTGAAGTTTTTGATTTTGTTCATCTGTAATTAAATGTTTACCATCTTTGATAGCCCTCAAAATTGTTACCCCAACAGCTTCAACTCCACATCTCCATTCATCCGCAGTTGGTACATATCCAAGAATAAATTGATCGTTTTTAGGATCTCCGGTCTTAATCCAACCACCATGTATAGCACGAATGTCTTCAATACGTTCCTGAACACTCATATCATCTCTATCATCATCTTCTAGTTTGTCTTTTTGACCATCTTCCCGCTTGTCTTTTTGATCATCTTCCCGTTTGTCCTTTTGACTTTCGTCTTTTAAAACATCACACGTCTTAACTTGATTAATTTCTTCTTGAGTTGGACCCCTTCTACCCATTTGAAATTCCCGCACCACTGAACTACCCAATCTCTCATCCATACATGGAATAGAATACGGCAAATTATAAACTTCTCTCCAATTATTTACTTGATTCGTTGGAGCCTTATCATCTTCCCGTTTGTCTTTTTGATCATCTTTTCTACTAGGAGTTGACGTTTCTTCTTTAACAACAGAGCTAGGTGAAGATTGGTTATCACAAGCAGCAAACAAAATAATAATAAATGTTATTAAAAATATCTTACTTAATTTCATAATCTCAAATTATACACTTTTTTAGCTGTTCTGCAGTAGGCACACATACATGTAGCTATTTCTAGCATCTTCTATAATGTTGTTGATATTAATTAACAATCATAATAAAGCCAAGAATACCTAGTATAATTATTGCTTCTAATAAGCCTATAATTATCCAATCCTTTTTATTAGCAGGTACGTTTAAATATACTCCACGCCATTTGACTCTTTTCATAATACGAGATTATAGTCCCCTTTTTATGAAAATCAATCTGTCATGGCTATATAACAGATACAAATTAACTAAAATCTAGACCTCTTTCACCCATCTTAAACTCTTAAAAACAGTAATATTGCCTGTCTCAACTTTTTTATAGTAAACTCTCTAAAAGTTTAAATTGAAATGTTTTGAATTTTTAACTAAAAAGAAGAGTTGGGATATCATGAATAATGTATGTAAATACAAATTTCTCGTTATAGACGACATCGATCTGATGGAGATACACAATCTTGAGAGAAAGGTCAATCAGGCAGTAAAACACCCTGAACCGGTCGTCAAACTCGACGCCCCGTGGGATCAGCTTAAATCTGATACCTTCAACTATATCAACGTTGTATATGATCACGAAGAGCAACTGTTCAAAATGTGGTATGTAGTTACTGGAATAAGGCCGGGCGAAAAATGGGAACGAGGTAGAAAAACTGCCTATGCTACTAGCACCGACGGTATCAACTGGGAAAAGCCAATTCTGAATTTAGTAGAAGTAAACGGTTCTAAGAAGAACAATTACATCTTCCCCGAAATGCTCTCTCTCAACTACAACATCATCATAGATCCCAGTGATATTCCCGCTAGGCGATACAAGATGATCTTCGATGTGGAAAGCAGGGAAGACCGCTGGGCCGGGTATCATGTCCCCTTATGTTTGGCCTATTCTCACGATGGCATTCGCTGGGAACGCCCAAAACACGTAAACCCGGTACTCCGTGGTGTCAGCGATGACTTATGGGGGTTAATCTATGATCGTGATAGACGCAAGTATCTATTATTCACTCGCCGAGTACCTAACATCCCGCGCGACCTGTCTCTTTATGAAAGCTATGATCTGATCGACTGGGAGGACAAAGGCCGCGTTCTAGTTCCGGATGAAAACGACCCTCCCGAAATGTTCAATCTGCACGGCATGGCTCCGTTCTTCTACGAGGACTTTTGTCTTGCCATGTTGGGCACGATGAATTTCCTTCCGGGAGCGGAAGTTTACAGCTCAAACAACCGGCCACCCGAAGATTGGCCATTCAAAGAGATAGGTGCTGTCGACATCCAATTGTCTTACAGTAGAGACGGGAGAGAGTGGTCAAGACCGACTGATAGATCCCCTATAGTCTCAAGTGGAAAGGACGGCGAACTGGATAGGTTCATTATTCCATCCAGAAATGGTCCTATCGTGCTGAACGGCGAAACTTGGATCTACTATTCTGCTCATAAAAACCGACACACTGCTTGGTCCCAGGAAGAAGTCCTTTCTAATGAGTCCAGCGATGCTCGAGAAATCGCTTGTTGCATGCTCGCGAAGATGCCGGAAGATCACTGGGTCTCTCTAAACGCTGGTGAGAGTGAAGGTTTCTTTGTCTGCAAGCCCTGGGGGCCACCCCTAGGAATTTTCGTGAACGCTGATGCCGAAGGAGGCTCAATCCAAGTTGAGCTTATTACCCCTTATGGAGAACCTATTCCAAACTTCACTCGCGAAGAATGTATCCCCATAACGGCCAACGGAAAAGACCAGGAGGTAAAGTGGAAATCAGGACGTCTTCCAATAGAGTTTAGCCTGGATTATCAAGGTGGAATACTAGCGAAATTCTATCTCAAAAATGCAAAACTCTATTCCTACACATTCACGCTGCCCGACCCCGATGGACAGCTCGAACGTGATCAACAGAATGCCCGTTGGAGTGATTTAATCACCCACCGCAGTGACGTTCCAGGTAAAGCCAGTACCGAACCAGCTGATGGTCGCCCGCCGGTGTGGAAAAATCAGACGAAGCTTTACAATAATGTAGCCAAGCAACCACGCCTAAACAATCCTTCCTGGGAGTCAGGATTTTTAACGATTGAGGATGGTGAACATGGAAAAAATGAAGACTAAAAT
>MDTE01164180.1_pt1 | contig 29706 bp, 30 predicted proteins | sample 811231 | NCBI WGS metagenome assembly MDTE01 (sample SAMN05326651, study PRJNA326480) | marine metagenome | isolation source: seawater | place: Indian Ocean: Red Sea | collected 2010 | reverse complement strand
TCCTTTTTATCAAAAACAAACTCTTTTTTATAAAGATTTTCAAAAGTTTTAATCATATGATTAATATTCAAATTTATTTTTTTTTTTCTTTTATAATTCTTTAGCTCAAATCCACAATTATGTGAATAAATTAAATATAATCTACTAATATATGCTTCATAAAGAGAAATAGGAGACCCCTCACAAAGTGAAGGTAAAAAATAGATATTAGATTGTTCTAAATACTTTTGAATTTTATTATTCGGAATTTCGCCCAAAAAATTAATATATTTCGAAGCCTCTTCAAATCCTTTAAAGTTCAAATTGGATTTTCCTATCCAATTAAACTCAAACTTATCAGAAAGTTTTTTTGCTACCTCATAAACATAATGTACTCCTTTTCTTAGACATACATCACCTATAGTTAAGACTTTTATTTTTGTATTTTTTTTTCCAACATTCCTCACGGCTGAAAAATTTTTTCCATCTATTGCGTAAGGTATTACTGAAATTTTTTTTTTATCTATTGAATAAAAATTACAAATTTTATCTTTTACAAATTTTGATGGTGCAACAATATGATCTGCTATTTTTATTTCTTTTTTTTCCCTTTTAATAATTGTGTTAAAATTTGTATCGCTAATTGAATATTTTTCCCATTTATATTTATTTAATTTTTGAATTTTAGAAACTACTTCTTTTTCAAAAATTGCTGGTGCTATTGGAACTTCTAGTATTTTCATAACCTTAGGTTTTTTTTTTCTTAAATAATCAAAAACCTCCAAAGAATCATTTCTATAGGAATAGAAAAAAAAGTTATCATTAAAGGATGATAATTTCTTAATTATATTTTCATTAAATAATTGAGATTCAAAGACAAATTTTTTGTAAATATCAAAGTTTTTTTTATAAATAAATTTGTTTAATAATGATCTGATTAGCGATTTAATTCTTATTGAAGGATATGAAATAACTTTGCTTGAAGGTAAATTTTTACTTGATCTGAGATAAATCTTATTTAACAATTTAATTTTAACAATTTTTTCTAAATAAAATAATGCATTTCTTAAATAATTATTAACATAAATATCAGTAAACATTATTTTAAGATAATTTTTTTTATTTAAATAATTAGGTGTCAAATAATTATTTCTTCTACCAAAGCAACTTAACACAATTTTTTTTTTCATTTTAAAATCGATCTTCAATTAAATATTTTGAAAGGGCTTCCCATCTTGCTTGAATTGTGTGCTCTTTAAGAGTTTTTTTCATGCCTTTTTGAGCAATTTGTTTTGCTACTTCAGGGTTGTCAGCTAAATATTTTATTTTTTCAACGGCTTCATCATTGTTTCTATAAGTTATAATTTCATCAGTGCTAAAGAATTCTGTCAAATTGTTTTTATAATCAGTTAATAGACATGAACCCAAACCAGTGCTTTCAAATAATCTAATATTTGCCATTTGATCTTGCGATATATCTATATGATTGTTTAAAACCACTTTACTATCAAAAATCAATTGATACATATCCTGACCGAATACTTTTCCTATACTTTTATTAATAATTTTTTTTATTTTGAAATAGTTTTTAAAATATTTTAAATTTGTAAAATAATTTTTAAAATTTATTAATTTCATTAAATTTTTACTTTTTATTTTTTTATTAGAGTCACCAATCCATATTTTAATATCAGTTTTCAAAAGCATATGATTTAAAAGATCTATTCTATTAGAGTGATGTTTGTTTTTTATATTTCCAATAAAAATTGGGCCATATTTATTCACTTTATCTTTTTTAATGATTTGATTTATTCTAATATCAAAACCATGTGGCATATAATAAACTTGTTTATTAAACTGTTTATAAAAATTATAAGAAATTTTCAAACAAGTGATAATTAAATCTGCATGTTTTAAAATATTTTTATTATGAGCACTAATACCATCATAACAAATTATTTTTACATTAAATAAATTAAATAATTCGTAATACTTTTCCTCGATTGTAGGGTTATTTACAAAAATTATATTCGGTTTATAAAATTTTATTTGTTCTTTTAATATTTCAAATTGCCAATTATTTAAACTATAACTAATATTATTTTCATTACACCATTTATTTTGAAGCAGATAATCATTTACAATTATTTCTTCAACTACAAAAGGCTCTTTTTTATTTAAAACTTCTTTAAAAGAGTCAGACCAACCAAACCTATCTTCAAATATTTTTTTTTGGTGTTTTCTGTAATTTAAATTACTTAGATCATGAGACGAATAAAAATAATTAATGTATTCTTCGTAATAAAAAGATAATTTTAAAATTTTAATCATTAAGAAAGTAATATTTTTTTTATAAACTTATATATTTTGTAAGAATTATTATATTGATCAAAATTTTTATTTTCTGAAAAACATATATCTTTAAATTGTTCCTCTGAAAGATCCATTTTTTTCAAAAAAAAATAATAATCTTGAATTAATATTTTTGGATTACATATATCATTTTTTAACTCTATAAGAGCTTCATCTCTGCTTAGTTGATTAGACCAAATTAGATTAGATAAATGCAAAGTTCTTTTATCTAAACCAAATTTTACTGGAAGTATAAATGATTGGTGGAATCTTGTGATTACAGATTCGAAATGTTTTGATGGATATCTTTTCCATTCAGTTTCTTTTTCTAAATAATTTATTGCGTCCTTTTTTTTAAATTCTATATAATTTAATAAATCAACTTTTTTAATTTTTTTAAATAATTCAAGATAAGCTCTCTTCGAATAAGAAAGTTGTGGTAAAGATATTAGCTTTTCTGAATAAAATTTTTTATAAACCGATTTAAGGTGTAATAAATCTCCATAAGAATATCCAAAAGCAAAGGTTTTATGTTTATCTTCAAAATCTATAAAAGTCTCCGTTTCTTTATTAATTCCAGTTAAAATATAAGGAATATTAAATGAATAGGCGGTATTAAAAAGTAATGCAAAAATACCATGGTCACTTGGAGCCTCAAAATTGGTTAGTCCTGATTTAAGAAAGCTAAGTTGAACTTTTTTAAATTCATCCCATTTCACTACATGAGTATATAAATCAAATTTTGTATAATTTTCGACAGCTTTTATATTTCGTACGGACTCATCTGTATTCCATCCATTATCAAAATGAACAAGTAAAACATTTATATTCCACTCTTTGCATTTTATTGCAAGAAATGAGCTATCAACACCTCCACTTAAGCCAAGTATTGCTTGATATTTTTTTTTATGATTGTTTTTAATTAGGTTGATGTATTTATCCAAACTTTTTTTTTTAAAATTAATAGTTTCAGATAATTTTACATTCTTACAATATTCACAAATTCCGTCACTATCAAAATTTAAGTTATTAATTGAACTATCCATCACACATTTACTACATCTTTGATAACTTAGGTTTTTTTTATTATTAATTAGACTTTGTCTAACAGTTTCAAGAGGGAATCCTTTAATAAATACTTTTCCAGTCATCAAATTTTATTTTTTTTATGATAATTAATTAAAACTGCATTTAGATTACCCGTAAAAATAAACGTTGAAGATGCCGCAATTCCAATTAAATTTTTTTCTCTGGCTAATCTTATATCTTCTAAGCCATTACAGCCGCCAGATAATATTAATGGGATTTTAATTTCTTTAGACAGTTTATCATAAATATTAAAATCAAGACCTGAAAATGTCCCATCTTTATCTCTGGATTGTAATATAATCTCTCCTACTCCTAAATCTTCACAATACTTACAGATATCCTGTAAATTAAATTTCTCAAATTTTTTATCAAATCCATTTTTAATGTTCAATTTTTGATTTTCTGAAAAATACTCAATACAAGCTACTACAGATTGTGATCCAGCCTCATTTATTGAAGATCTAACTAACTCTGGATTTATAAATATATTTTCACAAAAAACAATCTTTTCAAATCCACATTTTAAAATATTTCTAACATCATTTAAATTTTTAATACCCCCACCATAACTCATCGGACTAAAGCATTCAGAGGTAATTTTTTTTAAATATTCAAAATCAATATTTTTTTTGTCAAATTTTTTATCTATATCTAAAATTACTATCTCTTCTGCTTCCTGATCATTTAATAATCTTAATGTATTAATTGGATCTCCTATATATTTTCTATTTTTAAAAGAAATTGTTTTAATAAAACCTTCATAAGATAAGAGAAGTGAAATAATTGTTCTTATTTTATTCATTAAAATTTAAATAATTTTCCATTAATTTCATGCCATTTTTATGACTTTTTTCTGTATGAAATTGCGTAGCAAAAATATTATCTTTGTTAACTATACTTGGATAATCATGACTATGTTTTGATAAACCAACAATAACATTTTTATCTTCAGGCACACAAATATATGAATGAACAAAGTAAAAAAGTGTCTTATCCTCAATATCTTTTAATAATTTATTTTCTCGTACTAATTTAACTTCTTTCCAGCCCATTACAGGAACTTTTAATTGATTGTTTTCTAAATCATTAGTTATTTTTATAACTTCACCTTTAAATAAATCTAAACCATCTTGTGAACCCTCCTCACTTTTAGAAAATAAAACTTGCATTCCTATGCAAAAACCAAATAAATAATGCTCATTCTTAAAATCAAGTCCTCTTAAATAATCATACCATCCAAATTTTTTAAGGTTAGAAATAGCGTTATCAAAACTTCCAACACCAGGTAAAATAAATTTTTTTTCATTATTTATTTCGTTTGGGGAATTTAATATCTTTGCATTTTTTCCCAGTCTATTAATCATACTTAGCACTGAAAAACTATTCGACATCCCATAATCAATTATACCAATACTGGACATCATTTTTTTTTATAAAATTTTTTTATAGCAAGTACTATTTTTTTCATTTCTAAAATGGTGATATTAGGATGAAAAGGCACCGAGAGTATTTTGTTAGAAATATTATTTGTATTTCTGTATTTATTTTTTCTATTACTAAATAAAGTGTTTGCTTTTACTAAAGGCATTGGAACTGGATAATGAATTGAGGTTTCTATTCCAATTTTATTTAAATATTTCATTAATTTATTACGTTTTTTTACTAATATTACATACAAATGATAAACATGATCTTGGTATTTGTTATTATTAAATAATTTTACTTCTTTAATTTTTGAAAATAAATTATTAAATTCTTTAGCTTTTCTTCTTCTTATTTGTATTTCTTTTTTTAAATTTTTAATTTTTAATAACAAAATTAATGCCTGAATATTATCAAGTCTACTATTAATACCATTAATGATGTGTTGATTTTTTTTTAACCCACCATGATTGAAAAACATTTTTATTTTTTTGTAAATTTTTAAGTTATTTGTGATTATTGCTCCAGCATCACCAAATGCACCTAGATTTTTGGTTGGAAAAAAAGAAAAACATCCAATATCACCAATTGTTCCAACGAATTTATTTTTATATTTTCCAAGATGAGATTGAGCACAATCCTCAATTATTTTGAATTTATATTTTTTTTTTAAACTTAATATTTTATCAAAGTTAAATACTTGTCCATAAATATGAACAATAATTATAGCTTTTGTTCTATTTGATATATGTCTCTCTATTTTATTATCATCTATTAAAAAACTATCTTTTTTTGTATCTAAAAAAATAGGTTTTGCTCCACATGCTATTACTGCCTCTGATGAAGAAATCCAGTCATGTGATGATACCAATACTTCATCACCAATTCCTATATCTAGAGCTTTTAATGATCCAAAAATTGCGTCAGTACCATTACCACAAGACTGGCAGTAATTTACTTTATTCAATCTTGCAAATGACTTTTCAAATTCTCTAACATAAGAACCCGAAATAAATTCAGAATTTACTATAATTTTATTTAGTTTTTTTAAAAATTCTTTTTTGTATACTTGGTTGTTTTTATATAAGTCAAATAATCTAATTTTTTTCTTTAATTGGATTGCCATAATAAATTCCTTTTAAATTAATATCATCCAAAACTAAAGATGCTGCACCTATTGTTACATTATCAGAAATTTTTACTGGCAATATTGTAGAATTTGTTCCGATATTAACATTATTTCCAATTAAAATACTTTCTAATTTATTTTTTTTTTGGCTTGCTCTTAAACCTTCTTTAAATCTATCATTAACAAACATAACTCCATGGCCTACAAATACATTATTTCCGATATTAGTGTTTTCGCATATAAATGAATGAGATTGTATTCTACAATCATTTCCAATTTTAACATTTTTTTGTATTTCTACAAACGGACCTATAAAAACATTATCTCCTATAACGCAATCATATAAATTTACTGGACTTACTATTTTTACATTTTTACCAAATTTTACTTTTCTAATAGAACTTTTTTTAATTATTTTTTTCATAAGAATCTTAAAAATACTTACTCTAATTTTATACAATTATATTTAAAATCACTTAAATCAAAGGTTAATCTTTAATTTTTAGTCCAGCTTTTTTTGCATCTTTGCAAAAATCTTTAACTGTTTTAATCGAAAATTTTTTTAGATTATATCCCAAATATTCTAATTTTTTAAGTATAGAATCCGGTATTGTAATAATATCACATTTTATTTTGTCAGCTTGGAATAAATTAAATACTTCTCTAGTGCTTGCCCATAAAATTTTAATTTTATTGCTCTTCTTTTTTTTTAATTTTATAGCATGATTACATACTAAAATTGGATCAGATCCAGTGTCAGCTATTCTACCAGAAAAAATAGAGAGTATAATTTCTTCGTTTACTTTTTTATTAATATTCTTAAAAAAAAAGTCTATCTGTTCTTTTGTAAATATTGCAGTAATATTTAATTTAATTCCTTCCATATTTAATCTATTAATAAGTGACAAATTATATTTTCCTTTTGAGTTGATAATTGGTATTTTCACAAAAACATTTTCTCCCCAACTATTTATTATTTTGGCTTCTTTATAAATTTGGTTATAATTATCTCCAATAACCTCAAAAGAAATTGGTTTTTTAACTTTACTTAAAATATCTTTAGCAAATTTTTTATAGTCATTAACATTATTTTCCTTCATTAATGATGGGTTTGTGGTAAATCCATCAATAAAATTACACTTATTATTATAAAATATAATACTTTTTTTACTTGAGCCATCAGCAAAAATTTTTATTTTTAATTTTTCTAATCTCTTTTTTTGAACTTGGCTTAACATTTTATAAATTAATAATTTTTTTAAATTTAATAGATTTTTTAATTGCTTCAATTAATTCTACTACTTTTATAGCATCATTTAATTTAATAGGAAATTTTTTTTTGTACTTAATGTTATTTATTACTTCTTTGTAAAACATTGAGTGTCCATGACCATAAACATTATTAATTTTGATATTAGTTTTTTTTAAAATATTATCTCCTTTTTTACTTTTAGTAAAAATCCATTCATCTATTTTATTCATAGCGTATCCACCTATTACAGCAGATCCTTCAGAACCTAAAACGGTTAATGATCCCTCTAAATCCTTAGGTCTAGTTGCAGTGGTAGCCTCTAAATATCCTAAACCGCCATTTTTAAATTTTATATTAACTATTGCTGTATCTTCCATCTGAATTTTCGCAAGCGCCTTAATACCGTTAGCATAGACACTTTTTACATCACCCATTATAGATAAAATCATATCTAAATGGTGGCTTGCTTGATTAGCATATACACCACCATCTAGTTTTTCAGTTCCTCGCCATTTGTCTAAGTCATAATATGATTGCATTCTGGCCCATCTTACTCTCGAACTAACTGAGAAAATTTTTCCAAATCTTTTATTTGATATAGCTTTTTTTAATTTAATAATTGCTTCATTAAATCTGTTTTGTTTGACAACAAATAAATTAAATTTTTTTGTTTTTGATAACTTTTGCAAATATAAGGCATGCTTTTTTAATAAACAAAGAGGTTTTTCAACAATAATATTTTTATTATATTTTGAGATCTTTTTAATGTGTTTAAAATGATTACCACTTTCAGTTAAAATAGAAACTAGGTCAATTCTTTCCTTTGACAGCATTGTGTCTATATCACTATAGATTTTGATATTTTGTAGTGTATTAAATTTTTTTTGTTTTATTAAGTTTTTTTCACATATCGCTACTAATTTACAATCTTTTGAATTTAATTTTATTGCATCAATATGCTTTTGAGCAATTCTACCACCACCTATTAGAGCAATATTTAATTTCATTTATTTTTTTTTAGAAACTTTTTTATAAAAAATAATTCTGATTTATATATGGATTTATTATTAATACTAATTTTTTTATTATTTATTAACTCAGACAAAAAAATTATCTGATTATTGCTCTTTAAAATAGAACCTAATGCAATTCTTGCTGGAGGATTTTTAAACTTACTTGATAAGATATCGACTTTATCAAGACAAATTATTTTCGAATTGGGAAATGAATATTTTGCCTCAATTAAAGCATGTGATGCAAAACCTGCTATAATTTTGAATTTATTTTTCATTTCTGTCACAACCTCACTACTTTTTACTATGATTGTTTTAACTCCAATTTTTTTAATTAAATTTGACAAATCATCTACTTTTTTATTATCAAAGCTTGGGTGAGATTTAATATAAATAAACTTAATGTTATATTTTTTTCTTAAGTATTTTATATTTTTTATTAATTCATGAGTGACTTTTTTTTTCACCCACGAACCATCCGATAAGTAATAATAAATTATTATTTTGAAAATATTTATTTTTATTTTTAGAATAAACTGGACTGGCAATGTGAAATTTATTTCTTGGATATAATTTCTCACCAATTTTTTTTTGGACCTCATTAAAACATATACTGTTTAAGAAAGTTATATTTGAAAAATTATATTTTCTAAATAGATCTCTTTTATGTTTTAAAATAATTGTTTTTCTAAATAAAAAATAGATTACTTTTAAACATATGTTCAAATATATTCTATAAAAGAACTTATCTAAAATTTTCTGAATTATCGTGCCTAAACTATATTCAAGAATTGAATTTGTATTTTTTTTCTCCTGATTATTTTTATTAAAAAAATTAATTTTAATTAAATCTTTTTTTTTAAAAAATTTTTTACATAGACTATAATTTTCAAATAAATATTTGTTAGAGTGAAAGGGTAAATATTGGACTAGATTTTTTTTCTTATAATAATCGTTTAAAAAAAAATTATCTATTTCATTATTACCATAACAAAACAAAACCAGGTCATATTTATTAAAATTAAAGTCTAATTTTGAATTTATATAAAATTGGATAAATTTTATAATATTAAATAAGCCTACATGATTCCAAAAAGATGGAATTATTATTAATTTTGACAAAATTTTTAACTTTTTAAGTTTTTGGAAATAATTATAATTTTTTAAACTTAAAGTATCATTAGAAGTTATTAAATAAATTTTGTCTTTCTTTGACAGTTTTCTTATCAAATTAGTGAGTGAAGATCTTGTTATATATGGATTTAAATTATAAATTAATATTTTATCCATTATATGAAACTATCTACCAATAATCTCTAGCATTGGATGCAGATCTTTATCTAATGTTTCAAAATTCAATTTATGCTTTTCAATGACTTTCAACTTATCTAAAGTTAGATTGAAATGCAAAATATCTCTAGTCGATCCCTCAACAGGATATGCTTTATGTAAGAAATTCCCAGCGTTAAATATATAGCAGTCACCCGGTTCCCCAGCCAGTTTTTCTACTTCATATTTTTTTTCGACTATATTATTAAATATTGGGTTAAAAAGTAAAAATATATTTTTCATTATTTTGTTCAATCTTGAATTTTTAAATTTATCTCCAACAAAAAAATTATTTAACTTTAAAAGAATACTATTATTTGTTTTTTTCGCGAAAAACATTTTGGAAGATTTTTGGTTTTTGCTTAGTAGCATCATTAAACTTATTTGATTATCCATCCCATCAGCGTGATAAAAAAATGCTCCAGATTTTTTAGATCCACTTTTCCATCTAATTAAATCTATTTTATTTCTAAAAAAATAATTTTTTTTATTTAACTTTTTTAGAATATCTAAATTGTTCAAAAATTTGGCAATATCATTATTATCCAGTGGTAATTTACAATGTTTTTGAAAATCTCTTTTTTTTGAGTCAATATAATCACAGTTATCATTGTGATGATCTAAATAGTTTTTTTTTAATTTATTTGCTAAGTCTCTAAAATTTCCCAGATAAATAATTCCATTGCTATATAATAAATCTATATTATTTTTATTATTCATATTGTAAATTTATTAGAAAATTTAACTATTAAACAATAATAAGACTAATTCATCAAATATTTCAAAATTTTAAAATCTAATCCATCATCAATTTCAAATGAATATTGTTTTTTCGTTAAATATCCTAGAGAATTTTTAAATAAATTCTTAGATTTTAAAAATTTACTAATTTTACTAATATAAAATGTTCCGTTTAAAAAATATGTTTTTTTTTTAATATCTTGTCGTCTTATGTGCAAATTATTCTTAGTTAGATAAGCTTTAATTATACCATCTTTGTTCATCGAATATAAAAATTCAGGTGAGCAAACAATATTCTCAGAAATACTGTTAATATTATCTCTTCCGGTTAAAATTAACTTGCGTAAAGCATTCTTTATGTCAGCTATTGATCTAAGAGGCGATGTTGGCTCCAATAAGATAAAATAATCAAATTTAGCATTATCTTGTTTTACCAATACATCCAAAATAACTTGATTGGCACTTGCAGTGTCATTTGATAATTTTTTGCTTCTTTTTATCAAATAAATTTTTTTATTTTTTTTGATATTATTTAAAATATTGGGGCTGTCCGTAGTTATACAAATTTTGTCTATAAATTTACATTTTTTTGCAAATTCTAATGAGTGCAAATAAAGCGGTTTGTTATTTAATTTTTTTATATTTTTATTTTTTAAACCTTTTGATCCTTTTCTTGCTGGAATAATTGCTAAAATTTTTTTTTTTTTAAACATTATTCAGTTTATCATGTAATTGGTAAAATTTTTTTGTTTTTGAGAGGTCTAAAATTTTTTATTAAAGCACCTAACATTTTTTTATGTTGAATAGATGAATTTTGTAAACTTGTTAATCCATTATTTTTGAACGCCAGAGTATTTTTAATTATTAAAGGCATCATTTTACTTAAGTAAGTCTCTTCAAATTTTTTTTCCTTGTTATTAATAGCATAAATATTTTTATCTAAGTCAATTAATATTTTTTTATTTTTATTAAATTCCAAGAATAATATATTTTTTTTATTTTTTTTCGAACATTCTAAATAAGAATATATTTTTTTTTTAAAAAACATTGTTAACTTTCCATTACATTCTAAATATCCTTTTCTTTTAGATTTAAACCATTTACCCTCTTTGGCAAATTCCATGGTTTTTACTTTTTGATTAACAATATTTTCAAAAAGGTCTATATAATGAATTGCATTACAACATAAATTCCAATTATAACCTTTGAGATAAATTTTTTTTAAAATTAAATTTTTTATTTTTTTCCTCAGAAAAACAAAAATATCCTCATTTTTTTTCAAAGTATTAACATAAAAATTTTTATGATTACGACCAATTTTTTCAAATTCATCTAATTGTTCTAATGACTGTCCTAAAACTTTTTCTATAATAGCAAATTTTATTTTTGTATTAATTAAAATATTTTTTAATATTTTTAGTCGATCTTTTGAAGTGGTAGATAGTATTAGCATATCTATTGTGGATGGTAATTTTTTTAAATTATCAAGAAAATATATTTTTAAATTTTTTTTATTTTTTTTTGTTATTTTTTTACTTATTTTTTCTTTATCAAAAAAATATATTTCATTAAAAAAATTATTTTTATAAATTGCCTCAACATATCTTGCACCAATTGATCCTAAACCAATTATAAGTATAGATTTATTTTTCATAAATATCATTTATCAATTTTACAGTAGATTTATGATTTTGGATGGTAATCAAATTATTTAATTTTTTATTTTTTAAGTATTCTAAAATATCTTTCATTAAAAAATAAATACCTGGTTTAAATTTTTGATCTATCTTTGAAATTTTAATTTCATCATATTTTTTTTTTGAGTTATTTTTTGATACATAAATCTTTTCAATTGGTTTTAGTTTATAAATTTTATTTCTTCCAAAAGCTTTTATTTCCCATCTTTTTTTAATGTTCCAATAACACTTGTATTTAAAGATAGTTCTATGTGCTTTTATCTCACATTCTATAATTTTTGTTTTAGATGATCTAATGATCTTTTTTTTTAAGATTTTATAACTTGAATTTAAAGAAAAGAAATTAATCAAATCAATTAAATGAACTGAATTTGCATACATTAAGTATTTAATTGTTTTTTTATTTTTTCCTATTTTTTTCATCAAATTTTGATCTTGCTGATCAACAATATTAATTCTTTCTATTGAATTTAATTTAATCAATTTTTTTAACATACTAATACTTTGGTAATATCTTCGATTTAAAGCTACAAATAATTTTGTATTTTTAATTTCAAACAATTTCAATATTTTGCTGAATTCTGAATAATTGAGTCCAATTGGTTTTTCACAAAGAATGATTGATTTGACATTTGAGATTTTATTTAAAACTTTAAATATGTTTTCTTCTGATATAGCTACAATTATTAAATCACTTCTAATTTGGGTCAGGTCAGATATCTTTAACCTTTTTACTTTATAATTAATTTTTTTAGCTAGTTTTTTGTAAGATGTTAATTTCCGAGTTACAATTCCGTTAATTTGAAAATTACTAATATTTTGAATTACTCTTGCATATTCCCCGGCCATGTTACCTGAGCCTATAATCGTAACTTTATACATTTGTTTAGATATGGATTCTCCTTTTGCAAAAAGACAAAATTTTTGGATTATGAGATATTATTATTAATGTATTATTTTTTTTAAATTTTAAAATATTTTTTATAATTAAATTTTCATTAGTTTTATCAAGCGATGAGGTTGGCTCGTCTAAAATCAATATTGAGTGATTTCTATAAAGGCCTCTCGCTATCCCAATTCTTTGAATTTGGCCCCCGGATAACTTATTTCCAGTTTCACCAACAAAAGAATTTTTACCCTTTTTTTCAAAATTGATATTACATATTTTTTTTATTAAGTTTAATTTTTTATAATCAACATTTTTTTCAAATAGTGTTATGTTTTCATCTATAGTCGCATCAAACAAAAAAGTTTTTTGAGGTATATAACTTATAATATTTCTAAAATTACTCTTTGTAAGATTTATTTTTTTATTATTCAGCAAAATTTTTCCTGAAGAAGGATTTTGAAGGCCAAGGATAATTTCAGCTAATGTTGTCTTACCAATACCCGAGTCTCCTGAAATACCAAGTATTTCACCTTTATTTATTTTAAATGATAAGTTTTTAATTATCTCTCTTGAATTACTTGGATAGCTAAAGGAAATTTTTTTAAATTCCAATTTGTTCAATTTTAATTTTTTAAAATTTTTTAATAATTTTGGTTCTTTTTGTAACAAAAAATATTTAAGTTGGTTTTTATAGTCGTTTACAGCTCTTTTTCCAAATTTTAGAGCTTGAAGTGATGTTATAACTCTATTCATTGAAGGTAAAATCCTGAATGCTGAAGCAGCAAAGTAACCTAGAATAGGAAGTAATTGAAAAACATTACCTTCACTTAATTTAAGCATAACAGTAATTAAAATACAGAACGTTGTAATTGCTAAAAACTCCAAACCCAATCTTGGAAAATCAGTTAAAGTTTTCTGTTTAATACTGGTATTTTTTATATTATTCGTAGCTAAATTATATTTATCTAAATAATAATCTTTAATCTGAAAAGATTTTGTAAGTTGAAATGAATTGACTAAATCTTGAATAGTTTTTATTTGAGAACTTCTGTTATCATTCTGAACAGTACCCCACAAAACCATTTTATTTTTAGAAAAAATATAAAAAATATAAGTAACAATTAAAAAAAAAGTAAAAGCCAAAATTGCTGCCTCTGGTTGTAAAATAAACATTAGTAATGTGAGCGCAAATATTACAAAAATTTCAGTTAATAACACAAGACACGGTATTATAAGAGTATTAATGAATATTTCAGAATTATTTGTTAAATTTCTTAATAAATCATTTGATTTTAAGTTAGAAAAAAAAGCATATTTAGATGCTGCAAATGCAGTAAATAAATTTAAAGTTAGTGTCTGTTGGACAGCATAGATAAATTTATTATTTTGCCAAGCAATAAACAAAAGGGTTATTAATTTAAAAAAATAAACACCAAAAAAAAATAATAAAAAAGTTATTAATAGTTGGCTTTTACTTTCAAAAATAATTCCAAATCCATTTAAATAAATTAAAATATCTTTTAAGTAATTTATATTTTGAATCTCCTCTAAGCTATGCTGCATAATAGACATTACTGGAACGATTAAACCAATACTTAAAGTTTCAATAAAAGTACCTGCTATAACTAAAAGTAGGATAAACAAAAAATTCTTTTTTTGCTTTTTGCTAAGAACATGAAAAATATCTTTCAACATTGATAAAACTTAATATAATTATATTTTATGCAAAATAACTATGAAATAGATTATATCAACTTTTTATTTTTAAATATAATTCATAAAATTCAATCTTTGTTGTAAGGATAAAATAAAATTAGAAAGTATGGAATATGATTTAGTAATTTTAGCTGGAGGAATTGGATCAAGACTTAATAATGTTAATAAGAATAAATTACCCAAACCTCTAATCAAATTTAATAATTTCCACTTTTTAGATTATATTCTAATGAAGTTTAGTAAGTTTAATTTTAATAAAGTATATATTTTAACTTCCTACAAAGGATATATGTTTAAAAAATATAAATCAAAATTTATAAATTTTCAAAATATAGAGGTCATTTATGAAAAAAAATTGATGGGTACAGGTGGATCTTTATTAAAAATAAAAAAAAAACTTAATAATAATTTCCTGCTTATAAATGGAGATACTTATTTTGATATAAATATTTACAAATTCATTAAAGATTCAAAGAATAAACTATGTAATATTGCTCTATCTAATTTTGATAATTACAAATCAAATAACAAATTAACTTATTTAGACCGTGATTATAAAGGGAAATTATATTTCAATCCAAAGAGTAAATATTTTAATGGAGGAATATATTTTTTAAATAAAAAATTATTTAAATATTTTCCTAAAGGCCACTCATCTTTAGAAGACGATATATTGAAAAAATTAATTGAAAAAAAACTCATAAATGGCAGCAAATATAATAATTTTTTTATAGATATTGGCACAGAAAAAAATTTTTTTATAGCAAAGAAAAATTTTAAAAAAATATTTACCAAACCAGCAATCTTTTTAGATAGAGATGGAGTAATTAATTATGATACTGGTTATGTTCATAAATATTCAAAATTTAAATATATAACAAATGTCATTAAAGCTTTGAAATATATTAGTAATAAAAATTGTTATATTTTTATAGTCACAAACCAAGCAGGGATAGGAAGAAAAAAATTTAAATTATCTGATTTTGAGACTCTTCACAAAAAATTAAAAAAAGATTTTTTAAAAAAAAATATTTCAATCAATGATTTAAGATATTCTCCATTTCATCCAGAAGCAAAGATTAAAAAATACAAAAAAAATAGTAAATTCAGAAAACCTGGAAATTTAATGATTAAAGATTTATTGAAAAATTGGCCAATAAATTTAGAAAAAAGTTTTATGATTGGAGATCAGAAGACTGATAAATTATGTGCAAAAAGATCAAATATTTATTTTGAATATGCATCTAAAAACATATTCACACAAATGAAAAGACTTACAAAAAATTTTAATTAATAATTATTTTTAAATTTTAATTCTGAATATTTATATAATTTTATTAATTCAATAATACCTTCATCTATAGATATTTTTGGAAAGTAACCAATTCTTTCGATTTTTTTATTGCTAATAAAATAATCTCTTTTATCTGGATCTTTTTTATTTTTAACTATTATAATCTTCAAATCTTTAATATGTGATTTAATTTTTTTAACTAATTGAATTTTAGTAAGATTGGCATCAGAAAGTCCAAGATTAAATGCATTGTTTTTCATTTTTTTAAAATTGCTATTCGCAAAATTAAAACCTTCTACAACGTCACTTACATGAATGTAATTTCTTCTAAAATGAGGCTCAAAAACTTCTATTTTTCTTTTTTTGTAAGCCAAAAGCACCAAATTATTTACTAATAAATCAGTTCTCATTCTGTAAGAATATCCAAAAACAGTAGCCAATCGAAAGCTGATTGAGTTTTCGGTATTTAAAACTACTTTTTCAGCTTCTACTTTTGTAACTCCATAAAGTGATATTGGGTTTAAAGCTGTTTTTTCATCACAAAATTCATTTTTCTTTCCAACACCATATCCGGAATTAGTTGTTGGATAAATAATTCTTTGACTTTTAGACTTAATCTTACAAATGTACTTTATTGCATCATAATTTATTGACTTGGCATCTTTTTTTTTTTTATCACACAAAGGTGCCCCTACTATTCCTGCAAGCGGAATAATTAAATCTACTTTGCTAATTATTTTTTTTAATTTCTGTTTTTCTCTAACGTCAAACTTTGAAAATATAAAATTTTTATTTAAAAATAAATGATTTAAAGCGTCTGATGAAAAAAGATTAATATCAACACCATAGACTTGATGACCAAGATTCAACAATCTAGTTGTTAGTGAGGAGCCAATATAACCTGAACAACCTGTTATCAATACTTTCATATATTAATTTACTAAAATAATTTTGAAATAAATAATCTTATAATTTTAATTAAAAAAATACTTACACTGAATTTTTTAATTTTAAAAGCTATATTTATTGAAAAAATTATAATATAAAAAAAATTTTGAATTGAAATTAAAGGTTTTCTTAAAAAAAGTTTTAATGCTTGTATAATATTTTTTACAAAAAAATTAGCTAAAAAATTTTCATCTAAATAAAATAAAATTGGGGATTTGTATTTTTTATTTACCTTTATTGAATTAAATATATTTATAATTTTTGTAGTTAATTTTTTACTATTATAGTTATTATGTACAAATTTACTTAATCTGCTTGTAATTCTTTTTCTTATAGAATTATTTTTTAAAAAATAATTTATTTTTTTTAAAAGTTCTTTTTCAGTTTTAAAAAAAATTACGTTTGCATTCTTAAAAGCTTGACTTAAATTGTAAGAATACTCGGATAAACAAAAAGATTCTGCAGAATAAATTTCAGCTACTCGACCTTTCATACCTGTAACAGTAAAATCTTTTAAGTTTGGGTCATAATCAGATATTCTTGAAAAATTTAAATTAATTTTTGAGCTTTGAAATATTTCGTACATTTTTTTAAATGAAACTCTTTTTTGGGAACTATTAAATACTTTAATAGAAATTTTTTTTTTCTTTAAAAAATTTAAAAATCTAGATCTACCTGGCTTATGCGTTGCTCCAACAAATGTAACATCATATTTTGGTTTTTTTTTATTATTTTTTCTAAACTCTAAAGGAGGATGAAGAAAAGATACTTTTTTATTAAGTTGCCTAAATCTATTTATAGAAACTACATCTGTAGTTAATATATGATCACTTATTTTAGAGAAAAAAATTGTTTGAAAATTTAATAAGTATTCATCATCATGTGCAACTAAAATAATCTTTACATTATATTTAAATTTTAATTTGCTCAAACTAATAATATTTAAAATATAATCACTATCGATTATGACATTAGTATATTTATTTCGAAATTGATTTTCCAAGAATTGATTAAACTTTAATGAACCATGTTGCGAGATATAATCTAAGTAATAAATAGGTTTAAAATTTCTAAAATATTTTTTAAATGCTGTGCAATACTCTAAAGAATGAGTTTTTGACTGGACTAAAAATAATATTTTTTTTTTATACATTTAGTTATAAGAATTATTCAAAAATTAATCGAATTAAGTATTTTTGTAATTTTAACTATTTTATTTTTTTTTAAAGATGGATAATTTCCTATGTAGTATCCATAAAAATGAACATGTTCTACTTTGGAAAAATTTTTTAAATTAATTTTCTTTAAAATGTTTTTTAAATAAGGCTGTCTTAGCTGATTTCCTCCTCCAGCATTTCCTCTTCGAAATTCAATATTTTTTTTCTTTAAAATATTTTCAAACTTGTCTCTAATTTTCAAACTTTTAGTTTTTAAAATTACTGGGAAGGCATAATTTGAACAGCCTTTAAGTTCAAAATCCTTATAATATTTATTCTCATCAATTAAATTCAAGAAAATTTTAAGATTTCTGTTTCTAATTTTGTTATTCTTATCTAGTCTCTTTAATTGATTTATTCCAATTACAGCTCCTATTTCATTATTCCTAAAGTTAAGAGTTGGATATAAGAAAATAAATTTTGGAGATAAATTACGATTAGATTTAATTATTCTTTTTTCAAAAGTTATATTTTTACTCTCTCTCACCATTCCATGTGACCTAAATATATTTGCTAATTCGTATATTTTTTTATCATTCGTACAAACCATACCACCTTCTATAGTTGACAAATGGTGAGCATAATAAAAAGAAAAATTTGACATAATACCATAAGTTCCTAGTTTTTTATTTTTATGCTTTGCTCCATGGCTTTCACAAACATCTTCTATCAAATGTATTTTTCTTTTTTTTAAGATTTTAAGTAATTTATCAGTCAGACCATTAAAGCCCTGAGCATGAGTAATAAAGACAGCCAAAGTTTTATTATTAATTTTATTTATAATTTTTTCATTATCCATTGACAAATTTCTTAAATCAATGTCTACGAAAACTGGTTTAAAACCATTTAAAATGACTGAATTTATATCTGAAACCCATGTTAAAGTTGGAACTATTATCTCATTTTTTTTTTTACTTTTATTAATTGCTTTTAATATAGATATTGAAATAAAATTTGCAGAGGATCCGGAGTTAACAAATGTAGAATATTTTACTCCTAACCATTTAGACCATTTTTTTTCAAATTCATCTACCTTTTTATTTTGTGTTAAAATTATATTTTTCTTGCTGATAAAATTCTTTACAGTTTTTAAATCTGAAGGATTTATATTATCCTCCATTAATTTATGATTAATTGTCATTTTTATAACTATTATAAATTATTTCTGATCCTTTGTTGCTAAATTTAAATGGAATTTTAATTAAATTTTTTGTTTTTTGATCAAATTTTTTTCGATTTTTTTCTGGAATATACATAAGCATAAACCCTCCACCACCAGCGCCTAATAATTTACCGCCGCTGGCACCACTTTCTATACAATAATTATATAACTCCTCAATTTTTCTATTTGTTACACAACTATTTAATTTCTTTTTCAGTTGCCATGTCTTACCTATTAAATTACCAAAATCCTCGAATTTTTCGTTTAATAAATAATCCTCAGCTAAATTTGAATATTCAACAATTTTATCCATATATTTTTTTTTAGATGAGCTGAGCTGACTTGCATATTTAGCCGCTATGGAAGATGCGTTTCTTCTAATTGAGGAATATACTAATAGAAAATTATTATTTAATTTTTTAGTTTTTTGACTGCTTAAATTTTTAATTGAAAAATTTCCATTTTTATTAAATGTTATTTTATTAAATCCTCCAATAGCACAAGCAATTTGATCTTGAGAACCTACCACCTCTCTTAAATCTATTTGTTCAAATTTAATAGCTCTTTTAGCTAACTCATTTGAAGTTATTTTAACATTATTATACTCCATAATTGTATTAATTAATCCAACTACAAAACTTGAACTTGACCCCATTCCAGACATGGCTGGTAAATCTCCATCATAGTGTATTTCTAAACCATGATTAATTTTCATAGATTTCAATAAATTTTTAAGTACTTTATGTTGTATTGAATTAATATTTTTTTTTTTCTCTATTATAGACCAAACAATTCTATACTTATGACTGAAAAAATTTGGCAAATGTCTAAAAGTTATATAAACATGTTTATTAATTGAGGTAGAAATTACTTTTCCACCATATTTCCTAAACCAATGTGGATAATCAGTTCCACCCCCAAAAAATGAGACACGGTAAGGTGTTTTGGATATTATCATTTATCTTGAAAGAGCTTTTAAAATCTTTCTTTCGCTTAAACCATATTTGTCTAAAAGATTAGATCTTCCGCCATTTTCATAAATATATTTTTCTGGTAATGAAAAATTATTAATTTCAGGAAATATTTTTTTCTCACTTAAAAATTCAAATAAAGCTGAACTTAAATTGCCATTGATATTTTGCTCATCAAAAACATATACCTTTGAATTATTCGAAAAAAATTTAATCAACTTTTTAGAAATTGGTTTAGAATTAATCAATTCAATTAAAAAAATATTTTTATTTATAATTTTATTACATATATGTGTTAAATATCCATGAGTTACGATTATTTTACTTTTTTTAGAAAATTTACCAAACACTCTAAATCCATTTTTAATTTGTTTGATATTTTGATTTAAATCATTAGAAAAGTTTCTATCTAATCTAACGTATGAAAATTCAGACTTAGAAGCTAACTTTTTTCCGATAGTTTTTGCGGTGAAATTATCAGCTATTGTATAAATATTTATGCCCAAAACTGATCTCAAACACGAAAAATCCTCATTAGCATAATGTGTTGGGCCTGAATCTGCATAGCCAAGCCCTATACCAACTGAAATTATACATATCGGCAAAGACATCAAACCTGGTCCACATTTAATTTGCTCCAAACATCTTAAAGATATAAATGGTGCCATTGCGTATACAAAAACTTTTTTTCCTTTTAATGCCAAACCTGTAGCTATATCAAGCATTGCTTGTTCAGATATGCCGCAATGAATAAAATTTTTTTTAAATTTTACTCTTATTTCATCTAAAGCTGCAGCACCAAAATCTGCACTTAAGAAATAGATATCTTTATCTTTTTCCATTTTTTTTTTAATTTCGTTAATAAAAATATCTCTTGGTAACATTATGATAATTCTTTTCTGGTTTTAGAAATCTCCTCTTCAGTCAATTTATTCCAATAATGCCAATTAGGCTTATTTTCCATAATAGAAGATCCTTTGCCTTTAATAGTGTTACAAATAATACACTTTGGTTTTTTATTTAATTTTTTTTTAGTTAAAGCTTTCTCGATTGCTCTTAAATCATGCCCGTTACAAACACTCACATCAAAATTAAAACTTTTCATTTTTTTTTCTATACTATCTAAATTTAGACAATCTTTAGTCTTACCAAGAATTATCAACTGATTTACATCTATTATTACACAAAGGTTTTCTAATTTGTTATGAGATGCAAACAATAAGGACTCCCATGTTGAACCTTCGTAAAGCTCACCCTCGCTAATAATTACAAATACCTTATTTTTAATTCCATCATTTTTGTTTGTTATTGATATACCACTACCTATCCCAACACCATGACCAAGAGAACCTGTTGTTGCCTCTATCCCTGGAATTTTATGATTTCCAAATATCCTCAAAATTGATTTTTTTTTACCCCAATTTATCCATTCTTTTTTTTTTAGAACACCAAGATCACTAAGAATGAAATACGCTGCCGATGTAGCATGTCCTTTACTAATTATTAAACTATCAAGCAATTTATTTTTAGAAACTTTAATAAATTTTTTATAAAATAAGATAACTAAAATCTCTATAATTGAAAAGCATGAACCCGGATGTCCTTCTCCTAAAAGTAAAAATTTTTCAAACAATTCTTTTCTTATTATTTTACTTTTTTTTCGTAGATTTTGATTATTCATGTCTTATTTTTTAAATAATAAGTTTATATATATACATTCACTCAAAAAGTAAATTTAATTAAATTACAATTATATTGTAATTAAATTATTTAATACTAGATTAATTTTAATATGGCTTGGAAAATTTTAGGTTCTAAAATTGTTCATAAATCAAAATGGATTAATCTTTATAAGGAAAAAATAAGAATTAAGAAAAACTTAGTAGTTGATGATTATTACAAAATAATTTGGAAAGATGCTGTAATAATCTTACCAGTTATAAACAAAAAAATACTAATTCTTAGAAGTTATAAGAAGGCTCTTGGATACACTTATTCTTTTCCATCGGGCTATATCGAAAAGAATGAGAAACCTATAACTGCTGCAAATAGAGAGCTACAGGAAGAAACTAATTTTAAGTCTAAATCTAATTTAAAAAAAGTAGGAAGTTATATTGTTAGTGGTAATTATTTTTGTGGAAACGTTCATGTGTTTTTGGCTAAAAATTTATATCCCATATCTGTAGAAAATCCTGATTTTGAAAATGCAAAAATATTATATTTTAGTAAAAAAAAAATTATTGAATTAATTAAAAAAGACCAAATTAAAAGTCAGTCTTCTTGCCATGCATTTATGCTTGCAAACCTAAAAAAACTAATTTAAAACGAACTCGATGTCACTAGATTTGTTAATAGTAAATCCAGGCGCAAAATCACATTTATTCCCTGGAAAAATTGGAGAAAAATTATCTGCAGTTCAGCCTCCATACTGGGCAGCTTTAGTTGCGGCATATGTAAGAGACAAAGGATATAAAGTAGATATATTAGACGCTGAAGCTGATGACCTAGATTCAAAAACAACTGCATTAAAAATAAATAATTTTAACCCAAGCTTGGTATGCATGTCTGTGCTTGGATCAACTCCGTCAGCATCATCAACGCCTAAAATGACGATTGCGACTGAAACAATAAGAGAGTTAAAAAAGATTAATTCTAATATACCAGTTGTATGGAATGGAATACATCCTTCAGCTCTTCCAGAAAAAACATTAAGAGAAAACGGTGGAGATTTTGTAAGTAGAGGAGAAGGATTTACAAACATAACCGAATTATTGAATAGAATTTTGAAAAAAGAAAATAATTTTGATATCCAAGGAATTTGCTATGTTGATGAACAAACTAATAAGTTTTTAAAAAATCAACAGGAAGAAATTGTTGATGCGAACAGCCTTCCAATTGCCGCTTGGGATCTTTTGCCTATACAAAAATATAAAGCACACAATTGGCATTGTTTTTCTGACATAGATAACAGAGCACCTTATGCTGCATTATATACTGCTTATGGCTGTCCTTTTAAATGTACATATTGTAATATTCACGAATTATATTCCCTAGAGGGAAAACCAGGAGTTAGATTCAGATCTCCAGATCATATAATGGAAGAGATCGATTACTTAGTAAAAAATTATAACGTTAAAAATTTTAAATTTGCCGACGAACTTTTTACAACAAAAAAATCACACATAATCTCAGTATGTGAAAAAATAATTGAACGAAAATATGATCTTAATATTTGGACATTTGTAAGAGCTGTCCCTTATCCACTTGAAGTTCTAAAATTAATGAGAAAAGCGGGGTTCACTTGGGTGGCAATGGGAATAGAATCTTTTGTAGACCATGTAAGAGAGGGAGTTGATAAAAATACAGCTCAAGAAAAATTAATAGAGACGATTAATATGTACAAAGAAGCAGATATAAATATTATCGCAAATTTTATTTTTGGTCTACCAGACGATACATTGGAGACGATGAATAAAACTTTAGAAATGGCCATGGAATTTAATTTTGAGTATGTAGATTTTTATACATGTATGGCTTATCCAGGTTCACAATTATATCAAGAAAGTATTCAGAAAAATTTAAAACTTCCAGATAGCTGGCATGGCTATTCTCAATTAGGTATTGAAACTTTACCGTTGCCGACTAAAACTTTAACTGGAGAGCAAGTGCTTGAATTTAGAGACCAAGCATTCATCAAATATTTCAATAATCCTAAATATATTGAAAATATAAGAAAAAGATTTGGTGAAAAGGCCGTGGATCACGTCAAAAAAATGATGCAAATTAAGCTTGAAAGAAAATTTGTCCCTTTAAAAGAAGCTGTATAAAATCTGATTTCATTTCATTCTAGTTAATTTTAACTTTATGATTGATAAACTTTAATGGAATAAATTTATTTAATAATCACTTCATATTTAGTTTGATTGTCATAAAGTTTTATATTGTTAAGTATAAAATCTCCGTTAAATTATAAATTAACTTAACAAATAAATTATTATGAAATTAGTAATCCTTGCTGGTGGATTAGGTAGTCGATTATCAGAAGAAACTGAAAATAAACCTAAGCCTATGGTAGAAATTGGAGGAAAACCAATTCTTTGGCATATTATGAAAATTTACTCCTATTATGGAATTAATGATTTTATAATTTGCTCTGGTTACAAAGGGCACATTATTAAAGAATATTTTAATAATTATTTACTTCATTCATCAGATGTTAGTTTCTCATTCAAAGTAAAAAAAACTAAAGTTAATGATAAAATAATTGAACCATGGAATGTTAGAGTAGTAGATACAGGTCAAAATACCATGACAGGAGGAAGAATAAAAAGAATAAAGAAATATTTAGATAAAAATAAGTCTTTCTGTTTAACTTATGGAGATGGTGTTGCTGATATTAATATTTTAAAATTGATTAATTTTCATAAAAAAAAACAAAAATTAGCAACAATAACTGCAACAAAACCACAAGCGCGATTTGGAGCAATAGCCTTTGGAAAAAATAACAAAGTTAATAATTTTGAGGAAAAACCAAAAGGTGAGGGAAGCTGGATCAATGGTGGTTTTTTTGTATTAAAACCTGAAGTAATAAATAAAATTAAAAATGATGGTACAAGTTGGGAAAAAGATACTTTACCGATTCTTGCAAAAAAAGGTGAGCTTTTTGCTTATAAACATGATGGTTTTTGGATGCCCATGGATACACTTCGTGATAAAATTTCACTTAACGATTTATGGAACTCTAACAAGGCCTCTTGGAAAAAATGGTAAATTATAAAAACTTAAGTTATTAAAAATATGGAAAATCCCATTCTTGAAGAAGATTTAAATTTGATTCATAATAAAGTTAAAATCAGTGGTGATTGGAAAAATGCTACAATAATTATTACTGGTTGCGCAGGTTTTTTAGGTTTCTATCTGATAAATTATTTTGTCTCTAAAGGAAAAAAATTAGGTATTAAAAAAGTTATTGCACTTGATAATTTTTTGTTAGGTAAACCAATGTGGTTAAAAAAATTAGTCTCAAAATATCCTACTTTGCTATTTTTAAAAAAATTTGATGTGATAAATGATGATATAAAAAAAATAAAAGATTCAAACCAGGCAAGATATGTTGTACATGCTGCATCAATTGCTTCTCCATCCTTTTACAGAAAGTTTCCCATTGAAACTATTGAAGCTAATGTAATAGGATTAAAAAAATTACTAGAATTTTATTCTAATAGTAAAAAGTTGAAAGGTTTTTTATTTTTATCTTCTAGTGAAATATATGGAGATCCAGGTATAAATCAAATTCCAACAAATGAAAATTACAGAGGAAATGTTAGTTCTATAGGGCCAAGAGCTTGTTACGATGAATCAAAAAGACTTGGAGAAACTTTATGTTGGATTTATGGAAAAAAATATAAAATGCCAATAACTGTTGCTAGACCATTTAATAATTTTGGTCCTGGTATGAAATTAAACGACAAAAGATTACCTGCGGACCTTGCTAATTGTATACTAAACAAAAAAAATATTTTAATTTACTCAAATGGTTTACCAAAAAGAACATTCTGTTATATTTCTGATGCTATAATTGGATACATATTATGCTTAACTTACGGATCTTATGATTATTTCAATATAGGTTCGGAAAAACCTGAAATTTCAGTTAATAAACTTGCCCAAATTTTTATGCATTATGGAAAAATTAATTTTAAGTATAAAGGCAAAATTATTTTTAAAAAAAATAAGGATAAAGAGTACTTAACCGATAACCCTAACAGAAGATGTCCTGTTATTAAAAAAGCTAAAATAAAGTTAGGATACGCTCCTAAAATATCTGTCGAGGAAGGTGTTGATAGATATTTAAAATTTTTAAGTTATAGTTATACAAAATGAATGTTGCTATAATTGGAGTTGGTTATGTAGGTTTAGTCTCTGGGGTATGTTTAGCAACTAAAGGACACAACGTCACTTGTTATGATAAAAATAATTTAATTATAAATAAGCTTAACTCAGGAACTCCAACAATATATGAGAAAGGTTTATCTAAATTACTAAAAGATGTAATTAAAAAGGGTAAATTTTCTGCAACCAACAACTTTATTAAAGCAATTTCGGATGCTTCAATAATTTTGATAGCTGTAGGAACTCCTCCTAAAAAAAATGGATCAATTAACCTTGATAACGTTATTAAAGTCTCAAAGAAAATAGGAAATTACATATCATCTACAAAAAAATTCATAACTGTTGTGGTTAAAAGCACTGTAGTGCCTGGCTCAACAGATACTTTAATTAGAAAAGTAATTGAAAAAGCATCTGGAAAAAAACTCAATGAATTTGGTTTAGGAATGAACCCAGAATTTCTTAGAGAGGGAAATGCGGTTGATGATTTTATGAATCCTGATCGAATAGTGTTAGGTTATGAAAATTCTAAAACATTAAAGAATTTAGAAATGCTTTATTCATCATGGAAAATAGATAAAATCAAAGTAAATTCAAGAACTGCAGAATTAATCAAATATGCCAATAATGCTATGTTAGCTACTCAAATTTCAACAATCAATGAAATTTCAAATTTAGGATACACAATTGGTAAAACAAATATTAATCACGTTATTAAAGGTATCCATTTGGATAAAAGATGGAATCCAAAAATAGGAAAATCGAGAACAAATCCAGAAATTTTAAAATATTTAGTCCCCGGATATGGTTTTGGCGGTTCTTGTTTCTATAAAGATTTGAACGCAATAGTTTCTTTGGGAAAAACAGTTAGATCACCCATGAGAATAATAAAGTCTGTTTTAAAAGTAAATCAAAATCAACCATATATTGTAGACAAAATTTTAAAAAAAGAATTAAAAAATTTTAAAAACAAAAAAGTTTTAATATTAGGACTTTCCTTTAAACCAGATACAGACGATGTTAGGGAGTCTCCATCTTTGAAGATAATTAAAAATTTAATAAAAAAAGGAGTTAAAGTTTTTGCTCATGATCCAAAAGCAATTAAAAATTTTAAAAATGCAATGGGTAATATGAAAACAAAAGTTCACTTTGTTAAAAAATGGACTACTTTAATTAATAAAGTAAAAATAATAATTATAGTTACTCCTTGGGAGGAATATTTAAAATTAACAAACTACAATATTAAAAATAAATTAATTATTGATGCTAGACTAGTTTTAAATAAAAAATATTTTTTAAATAATAATTATATTACTCATAGAAAATAAAAATTAAATGATTATTAAAGAAACAAAACTAAAAGGAAGTTATATTATTAAGTTAAGTACGAAATGTGATAATCGTGGATATTTTAATAGACTTTACTGTGATAAAGAGTTTTTAAAAAAAAAACTAAATACTAAATGGGTTCAAGTTAACCTTTCATCTAGCAAAAAAATTGGAACTTTAAGAGGTTTGCATATTCAAATGCATGCAAGTTCAGAAACTAAACTGATAAGATGTACAAGAGGTATGATTTGGGATGTAATAGTAGATTTAAGAAAAAAATCTAAAACTTATGGAAAATGGTTTGGTAGCTTTTTATCAGAAACTAATTTTCAAAATATATATGTTCCAAAAGGTTTTGCTCATGGATATTTGAGTTTAAAAAATAATTCTCAAATAGTTTATTTGGTGTCAAATTATTACAATCCAAAATCTGAAAAAGTTCTAGCTTGGAATGATAAAGATATAAATATTAAATGGCCAATTAAACCAAAAATAATATCTAGTAAGGACAAAAAAGGAATTAGTTTTAAAAATTTTTAAATTTTAAATGAAAATTAAAAAAAAAAATAAAAAAGTTTATATTACGGGTGTATCTGGTTTAATTGGTAGTAAAATTGCTGAATTATTTGTAAAACTAGGTTATTCAATTATTGGTATTACAAAAAATAATAAATTTATTAAAGCTAAGGAAATACCGATTAAAATTTTAAAAAATGATCTTATTAAAAATAAATTTTTAAAATTAAAAAATGCCGATGCAATTATACATTGTGCGACTGCAAATAATATTATTTCAAAAAATTTTGAAGCAGGTTTTAATCTTTCTGTAATGGGAACAAAAAAAATATTGGATGCAGCAGTAAAAGCAAAGATCAAAAATGTAATTTTTTTTTCAACAATTCAAGTTTATGGAACAAATTTAAAAGGAAATATAAACGAAAATTCGCCCACAAATTGTAAAAATTCTTATTCTCTTAATCATTTATATGGTGAGGAATTATGCAAAATGTACTCTAAGGAATATGGACTAAACGTTGTAGTCGTAAGACCCTCAAATGTTTATGGTTTTCCTTTTATAAAAACTATAAATCGATCAACTTTAGTTCCAATGTGTTTTATTAATGAAGCTATAAAGAAAAATCGAATAAATATTCTCTCATCGGGGAAACAAAACAGAAATTTTATATCAACAGACCAGGTTGCATATTTAATAAATTCTATTTTAATGAAATTTCCTTCTGGTTTTAATGTTGTAAATGTAGGATCTAATTACTATGCATCTATAATAAATATTTCAAATATTGTAGCAAAAGTATTTAAGGATAAATTTAATAAAAAAATATTAATAAACATTAAAGGAAAATTTCCAAAAAATCGTAATTTATTTAAATTTAAATCAAAAAAATATAATAGTCTTGATGATAAAATAGTTTGCCAAAAAAAAATGATTGAAACAATCAATCTAAGCATAAAAAAGTTTAAAGATGAAAAAAAATAAAAAAGATCCTGTTAAGTCATTTTTTTCTGAAAGAAATTTTGATATTAAATCTATGAATAAAGATTTAGATTTAAAAAGAAAATCAATTAAATGGATGATACATGCTGATAAGTACAAATATACTTATAATTTTACCTGGATGGGTGTACCAATAATAAAATTTCCAAACGATATTATTGTTCAACAAGAAATAATATGGAAAATTAAGCCTGATTTAATAATTGAATTAGGTATTGCACATGGTGGATCAATACTATTTTCAGCTGCGATGATGAAAATGATGAAAATTAAAGGCGAAGTAGTTGGTGTTGATATTGATATTCGAAAACATAATAAAAAAATAATCGAAAAACATCCTGTTTACGAACATATAACAATGTATGAAGGTAATTCAATTGATAAAAAAATTATTAAAAAAGTAAAGAGACACACTAAAGGAAAAAAATGCGTAATGGTAATAATTGACTCCTTACACTCACATGAGCATGTCTTGTCTGAACTAAGAGCCTACAGTCCAATGGTCACAAAAGGATCTTACTGTATACTTCCAGATACTTTTATAGAATTTTTTCCTAAAGGCTATTATTCTAAAACAAGGCCATGGGATGTTGGGAATAACCCTTACACTGCAATGAAATCTTTCCTAAAAGAAAACAAATTTTTTAAGATAGACAAAGAAATAAGTAGTAAAGCATTAATTACTGAAACTATTGATGGATATCTAAAGAAAGTAAAATAAATTGTATTCAAAATATAACAACATACTTAAAAATCTTACAATAGTCATTCC
>MDTE01098072.1_pt1 | contig 29708 bp, 25 predicted proteins | sample 811231 | NCBI WGS metagenome assembly MDTE01 (sample SAMN05326651, study PRJNA326480) | marine metagenome | isolation source: seawater | place: Indian Ocean: Red Sea | collected 2010 | reverse complement strand
TACAAACAACGCTGAATGACGACGACACATACGATGCGATGCGGTCGAGTTCTCACTTTTTGGCGAACGGATTTGCGAAGGAAAAATTCTTGAACGCATTGGCGTCGATTGTGGGCATGGTGAATCCACCCATCGCCGATTCCTCCGACTCCTTCACCACCGACGGCAACGTCAAGGCGCAATACGCAGCCTCTCTTGCGGCGATCAAAGCCTTCACTTCCTCGTTTTCATGTTGATGTCGCAACACGGCCTTCTCGAACGCCACCTTCGCGGCCAAGTACTCCTTCTCGAATTTCATCAACTCGTCCTTCTTTCTAGACAACCTACCCTCTATCGCATGAATATCATCCGTGTCCAACGTTTTCCCCTCTCCGACGTCGGTGCCGACCGTGAACACCTCAAACTCAAATTTGCACTTTTCAAAAAAGTTGTCGCCGTACACGCCGAAAAAATGTTCGCCAGCGTGCGTCGAGACGCACTCTCGCGGCGTCCAATTATCGAGCGCGTGGAAAACGGCCAAATCTCGAGACTCGAGCTTACTCATCTTCACCGCGCTCAGAGGCTCGTAGTTGAAACTCTGCGCGCCCGTAAAGTAAAATCCCGCGTGCGAACGCTTCGGCTTGACGCTATCAAATTTCGCGCTCACCTCTTGCAAAGACAGCTCCAAACCGCCAACCTCTCGATCGCCGTCAAACTTGAGCAGTTTAAATTTATCCCCCACCGGCGACGTCACGCTCACGACGACGCCTCGTCGCACGTCGTCTTCGCTCAGCGCGCACCGAAACATCCGAATCTCCCCTTTTTTCACGCTCTCGCTCAGCTTACACCCAACGTCCACCCGCGCGATCGCCACCTTCCCGCTCCGAACGCTCTCTAACACCTTCATCGGCACCGCCGTCTTGATGTTCACGCCGAGCGAACTGATCATCGACGCCACGAGCGTGTTGGCGAATCCCACCTCGCTGATGTCGATCTCGGTGTCCAGAATGTCCACCTTGTCCACGCCGTCGACGCCGTTCTTATCGTACTCTTCGCGCTTGGTCGGATCACTCAGAATCTTATACGCCACCGCGACGCGCTTAAACTGCGTGGCGTCGCCGCCGTTCTTATCGGGGTGGTACTTGAGGGCGAGTCGGCGATAGTTGGATTTTATCGCATCGGCGTCCGCGAGCTTGCCTTGCTCGAGCTCGAGGATGGCGTACGCGTCGAAATCGGACGCGTCCGCGGTCGCGTTCGTCGTCTCGGACATGTTCGGCGCGGCGTCCGATTCGCCCGCGCGGGGATGTGAGGAGACGCTGTTTACGATGAATCGACGAGAAGTTGTTTCATTTCAATACGAGGAGACAATCATCATCGAACGACGTAACGCTCCTGTTTCTCGCGAATGTACTCGCGCAGATCGCTCCCGGTGGCCCTCAGCGCGACGACCTCACCGTTCTCCATGTACGCGGCGCCGTCTGCGTGCTCGAGCTCTTCGAGCCGGTGCGTCACCCACACCGCCGTTACGGCTCCGTCGCTCTCGTCCACCGCGCGTCTCACCGCCGCGATCACCCCTTTCTGATCCGCCTCGTCTAAAAACGTCGTCAATTCATCCAACAGCAACAATTCCGGTTCCTCCACGAGCGCACCGGCGATGGCGACGCGCTGTTTCTGTCCTCCGCTCAGCGTCGCCACCTGCCGTTCGTACGCGTCGTCCTCGTCCAAATTCACCATTCGCAGCGCTTTGACGACGCGCTCGCGCATCTCCTCTTCGCTCAGCCTCGAATTCGATCCCAATCCAAACGCCACGTCCGCTCCAACCGTGGGCATGATGACCTGATGATCGGGATTTTGAAACACGAACGCCTTGCGTCTCGGCGCGCGCGTCTCCCCCGAGTCGAGCGTCGCCAATCCCGCCAACGCGCGGAGCATCGTGCTCTTCCCGCACCCGTTCGGACCGAGCAGCATGAAGAGTTTACCTCTGGGCACGCGAAGCGTGGCGCCGCGAAGCGCGTGGACGGCGCCGGTGCCGTCGGCGGTGGGGAACTTGACGTGCGCGTCGAGAACCTCGACGCCCCACGGCGAGCGTTCGGGGACGTCGTCGGCGTTCGAGGACGACGCGGACGCGGCGACGCGGTGCGAGCGTTCGCGACGGTCGCGTCGACGCGCGCTCGTGGACGCGCGCGACGAGGACGACGCGCGCGCGAGGTGGCGGGCGGCGACGCCGAGAGTCATGATGTGACGCGCGTTTCGTCGCCGTCGCGGTCGCGGTCGCGATCCGCCGCGTGAAAGGGGAGAGACGCGCGCGTATCCTATGCGTGAGTGGTATCGTTCACAACCGGGCCGGGCGAACGATGTCGCGGTTCTAAATGTGCGTCTCGGAGACGTCGACGTTGGAGACTTGCGCGGCGGTGGCGTCTCCCATGAGGTCATCGCTCGGCGTGGTGCCGCGTCTCGTTCGTCGACCGCGAACGAGAGGCGCCGCCTTGGGGACAACCTTTTTCGATTGTTCGGGTTCCTTTTTCACCGCAGCTTTCGCTCTGCCCTTGGCGGCGCGTCGAGACGGGGACGTCTTCGGCGACGGTTGGGCGGGTCGGTCCGTCTCCATCGCGTCGCCTTCGGTTCGCTTCTCAAAGTATTCGGCGTCCTCCGCGCGATGCCAACGCATGAGTTGATCGGCGAGACGCGCCTCTCGCGCCTTGTCCTCGGCCGCGCCGACTTCGTCTCTGATGCACGCGCCGACGGCGTCTTGCAAAGCGCTCATCACGCGCTGCGCGTCTCTGTGGCGAATGTGGGCGAGCTTCTCCTTAGCGACGGTGGTGTTGCGCTCCTCCTCCGACATGGCATCGAGCGCTTTCTTATCGCTCGGCGCCGGCGCTTCGAGCAACGGTTCGAGCGTGTTCAAGTACGCGCGAAGGTTCGGCATCACCGTCTCTCGCACCACTTTCGGACCGAGCGCGTGTAAGCCTTTAATCGCGCCGTAGTGCGTCGAGAGCGGCTTCGTGTCCAAAAGCGCGCGCAACAGCGTCCGCGTGAGTCTGGGCTGAATGCTCGGGTACGCCGCGCCGAACTTGGCGCAAATGAAGGCGACCGTGTTCGCGGCGTCGTCTCGCAGCGACCAGTGGTCCTCCTCCACGTTTTTACATAACCGCTTCGCCACCATGCATGTCACGACGCTCGGCATGAGTTGGTGCAAATAAAGCTCGACGTTAATGTCTGGGTTCGAGATCAACGCGCGAGTCATCTGAATCAACACTCTCAACCGAGGCAAATCTCTCAAATTTTGCGTCGTCTCCTCGGTGATGAATTGCGTAAAGTACGGCATCAAGTTGTGCAAACCGACATCCGTGCTCAACGACCGCAGCGCCGTCTCGAGCATCTCCTCGTTTTCGTCGCTCGCTCCCACCGCTCCCGCGCCTCGAATCAACCCCGTCACCTTGTCGAAATAATACTGCAACTCTCGGCTCAACACGTGCGACACCACGGGCAACAACCCGCCGGCGTCCGGATCCGCCCCATCCTCTCGCGCACCGACCCCAGTCGCCCTCGGTCGCTTCGACCCAAACGGGGGGTCCACCGGCACCGGTTCCGGCGGCGTTTGCATCGGGTTCTCCGGAATCATCGGCTGCACGCCCTCCACCGCCAACCAGTGCGGCACGAGGTTGACCTCGATCGGCGGTTTCGGCAACTTTCTCGTCAACAACGCGCGCATGTCCAGCTCCTTCTCGTCGACGTAAAACACCTCGGGGTCCTCGCGCGTCTGCAAGTACTCGTAATCCGACGTTCCCGCGCCGAACCCGTACAAGGGTTCGCAATTTCTCAATCGCAACGCCGAGTTGACATCCTGATTCAATCGATCGCGCGCGCATTCGTCAGTCATCTCGTCTCTCGAACGCGCGCGGCGTCGCGCGCTCGCTCGATCATCGTTCACGCGTCCTCCACGCGCACCTCGGCGCACAGCGTCGATCGTTTACTGTGTCGCATGCACTTGACGGCGTCTTGGAAAATCTGTCGCATTCGATACTCGACGTCCGACGCGAGCGCGCGCGAGGCGTCGCCCTCGAGTTTCGGCGCGCCCGCGGCCTCGGCGATCGCCGCGATGGACGCCGCGGGCACGCGCGCGGCGCGAGTCTCCGAGCGCGACATGCCGGGACGCGGCGGTGTGTGAGGGGCCGGCGACGCCGCGGCGTCGGGTCGGGACGGGACGCGGGACGGGGACTCGGGGCGCGGAGATTCGATGTCGCGCGCTTTGGAGGCGTGATGGTTTGTGGTGCTACGATGTGCGTACACGGCGCGCGACGGGGGGATTCGGGGTGGACGCGCGCGCGTCTCGATTTTACGCCGCGCGGCGGCGGCGTTTGCGACCGAACGCGGCGTCTTCGAACGCGGTGTCTTCGTCTCGATCGGCGACGCGACCGAACGCGTCGCCGGCGACGCCGTCCTCGTAATCGTCGAAATCATCGTCGAAATCGTCGGCGCGGTCGAGCATGGCCTCGAGCGCGTCCTCGACGGCGTCTTCGGCGTCGGCGTCTTCGGCGTCTTCGGCGTCGGCGTCGCCGCGTTCGATCGCGGCGGCGGCGAATTCTTTGTACACCTTTTTCACGTACGAGTCGTGAAAACTCACTCTCGCGGCGTCGAATAACTTTTTCAGCGTCGTCAATTCCTTGGACGTCGACGGGAATCGTTCGTGGTAACAGATGAGTTGTCCCGCGATCAACGCCAGTCGTTCCTCAAACGTGGGATACAGAGGATCTCTCTTCAGATACGCCGGTTCGAAATCCTCGCTCGCGAATCCACACGAGATGTTGATCCTCGGCGGTTCTCCGTCGCCGTCGCCCACGGATCCCCAGTGTATGAGCCTATGCGTGAACGCCACGACGTCGCCGGCGCGAGCGGGCAACGCGCGCACGTATTGATAACTCGCCTTATCTCGCAACGCCGCTCGCATCGGATCCTCACCGTTCTCGTCGTCGGGATCACCGTCGAAATACCCGGGATCGCGCGCGCGAGGAATACAATACAGACACGAATTCCTCGTCCCGGCGTCGTTCCCCAGCGGCGCCCACGCGGTGACGTACTTCGCGTCCCCGTCCCTCGTGAACGACCCCGGCGCGTCCTCCGGCTGTCGATCCCGATGCGGACAAAACGCGCTCGTCTTCTCCCCATCCCGCGCGGGATCCACCACCCACGCCAACGCGTCGTGCGTGCACTTCAATCCGTCCCCGAACGTCCCGCGCGCGAAAATCCCGCGAAGTCGCGCGAGCGTCGTCCACGCGTCGTCGCTCGTCAGTATCCACGTCGGGTCGCACCCGGCGTCTCGAAGCGCCACCGCGCGCGCGGCCAATCGTTTCCCACGCGCGAGATCGTCCGAGGTGGACGCGCACGCGTCGAGAACGACGTATCCGTCGCGTCGCATGCGCTCGCGCGAGTCGCTCGAGTCGGCGGCGGCGACGTCATCGTCGCGCGACGGCGCGACGCGGCCACCGTCGCGCACGCCGAGCGCGTCGTCGAATCGTCGCCACGCGTCTCGATCGGCCACCGTCTCGGGCGAGCGCGGGGGGGCGAACGCGGGGGGCGACATCGCGCGTTCGGCGCGCGCCGAGGATTGCGAAAAAGCGCGTCTTCGCGCGGCGGGGAGGGACGACGCGAAGAGGCGCGAACGAAAACGAAAACGCGTCGTCGTCGGGAATTACAACAGAGAGACAGTTTTCGTTTCGAAGTGTGAGGTGGTATCGCGCGCGCGGCGCGTGCGTGTGTCGCGTCGTCTGTTCGCGTCTCTCTCGCGAGAGAGACGAGACGGACGCAAAACGTGGTCTTGATGTCTTGAGTCGCGTCGCGTGAAGCGACGCGTGAGGGTCTCCCGACGACGTGTGTCGATGGAGAGACTCGCGGCGACGGACGATGTTCACCCGCGAAGAGGGAGAACGTCGCTTTAAAAACTCGCTTCGTCCGTGTGGGCGGCGCGGACAACCGTGTCGCGTCTCGGCCCGAGGTGCGTGAATGAATCGGCGCGAGGAATGTGCTCTGCGCGATTCGCGATGGTGATGGTACAACAGAAATCAATGTTCAGTCGAACGCGCCGTCGCTCAGACGCGACCGGCGTTGAGCTTGGCCATGAGATTTTGAAAGTTTCCTCCGCTCGTTTCGGGCGCCACGGGGTACGGTTGCGGCACCGGGAACGGTTGCGGCGGTTGTGAGGCGACACCGAAGAGGGCGTTGAGCTTTTGCTGCACGCCCTGCTGTTGCGGCGGCGGCATCATCGTCGCCGGAGCCGGAGCCGGAGCCGAAGGCGCGGCGCCGGGAACGGTGTTGGCACTGTTCAAGATGTTGTTAAACAGCGCGTGTCCCTTGGCTTGCGTCGGCGGTGGCATCGGTGCCGGCGACGCACGCATCTGCGGTGGTGGATTGGTCTTGACGCCGAGTAAATTTTTCAAATCTTGCGCGCTCGTCGGCGTGGGCGGCGCGCGAGGCGGCATCGGAGACGCGCGAGGCGCGGAAGGCGCCGCCACGTCCTTCAAAAACGACGGCATTGGTAACTGATCCGCCGCAGGCGCGTTTTGAAACGATGAGTTCGCCCATTGTTGATCATTCGTCGCCGCTTTGGCTCTATCAGCGTCGGTGATTCGTTTATTCTTCTTCTTCCCTCCGCCGCTCGGCGCGGCGTCGACAAACATCGCCGCCTTTTCGTCTGGCGTCAGCGTCGACTGTTGCGGCTCGAAGACTTGATTCGCGCGCGCGACTTGATCTGAATCGTTCTTCGGGCGCGGAAGCGTCTTATTCGACGTCTTCTTCCCTTGACTCTTCGGTTTGGGCGTCTTTCCGCTCTTCGCCGCCGCCTTGGGCGCGGGCACGCTCTTCGCCGCCTTCACCGCCCCGCTCGACGCCTCCGCGATGGACGCACCACCACCATCACCGAAATCAAACGGTACGAGCTCGCGCTCGAACGAACGTTTCTCCTTGACCACCTCTCCGTCGACGTCGAACGCCGCGGCGCCGTCGCCCCCCCGCGTCTTCTTCCCCGTCCCCCCCGTCGTCGTCTCTCGCGCCGGTTTCGCCCCCGACGCCGCGATCAGCGCGGCGATCATGTCCTCCCCTTCGCCTCGAAACGTTTTCGTGACGTCGATCGCGCCCGACATGGCGCGTCCGAGCGGTTTTTCCAAAGAATTCTTCGGATCGTCTAGGGCCGCACGAGATCGATCGGATTCTCCTCCTCTCGCGCGCTCGCTCGCGCGATCTCCACCTCTCGCGCGCGACTCGCTCGCGTCTCCCCGACGCGCGTTCTCTCACTCCTCGCGACGGCGGCGCTCGCGCGTTCGCGTGCGCGTTCGCGCGTGAAATTATGACGCGCGCGCGCCCACCGGTCGGCACCTCGACACTCGGCGCCTCTCGTCGCGCGAGAGTCGCGACGGGGACGTCGCGAGCGACCCTGACGCGCGCGCGCGGACCGGGTCGGCGTCTCCGTCGGCGTCTCCGCGCGCGCGCGCGTCGACGATCGATGTCGCTCGCGATGATGATGACGATGATGATGATGATGATGATGATGTCGTCGTCTGCGTCCGTCGCGCGCGCGGAGAATCCTCTCGCGCCTCGTCTCCGCGACGAACGCATCGTGTTACAAACGACGCTCGGTGACCTCACGCTCGCGCTGTACGACGATGCGGTCGCGCCGGCCACCGCCGCGCGCGTGTTGGCGCTCTTCGACGCGGGCGCGTACGCGACGAATCATTTTTTCCGCGTCGATAAAGGATTCGTGGCGCAAATCGCGGAGTGCGCGAGCGGAAGGCGAGTGGCGATGAACGATGAACAGCGAGCGCTGGCGACGAAGACGATTCCTGGGGAGTTTTCAAAGACGTTGAGACACGCGCGCGGGACGCTGTCGATGGCGAGGTGGACCGACGCGGATAGCGCGACGAGTAGTTTTTCAATTTTGTTGGGCGACGCGAAGCACTTGGACGGGGAGTACGCGATATTCGGTGAGATGGTGGACGGGGAGGAGACGTTGCGAAGAATAGAGGAGGTGGAGACGAGGAAAGAGGGGATTTTTGTGATGCCGGTGGAGAGGATCGAGATCGAGGCGACGTACGTGACGCGACCGAAGGCGTCGCGGAGCGCGTCGACGGATGCGACGCTTCGAGAGGCGTTGAACGAGTGTCGCGCGCGAGCGGATTCGCTCGCGCTCGAGTTGCACGAGATTCGTGAGAAGAGATTACCGGGGAACTGAAATTGAATCGACGCCGCGTCCGTCGAACGCGGCGCGGAATGTAATAGTATCACAAAGCGAGCACGCAAAGCGCGCGCGCGCGGAACGACGACGTATCTATTTCCACACGCCGGTCAAGACGTGTCTCGCCGCGAAGGCGAAGGCGCACGACGCGAATTGAAACGCCAACAGTCTCGCGCACAACGTTCGCTCGGTGCACGGACCGAACAGACGCAGGAAGAGCGTCACTAAATTCATGTTGTACCGCGTCTCCGTCGCCTTGGACGGGTGCAGCAAGCCCGTCTTCGGATCGAAGACGGGTAAACGATGACGAGGACACGTCACGATTTTGAAGAGTTGCGGCACGCTGTACAAAAAGTTGAGCACTTGCGGAAGGAAAAACAACAGTAACGTCTCGCTGCAGTGACCCAGAGTGCCGACGACGCCCAGCGTCATGCCCGCGAAGTACGTGTACGTATCGCCGACGAAAACTTTCGACGGGTACCAATTGCGCCGCAACAGCGCGAGCGTCGTCGCGAAGAACGGAAGCGTCACGAAAATGCTAAACACGTGCGCGCCAGCCGTCACGGGTTCTACCGATGGATCGTTCGCCAGCGCCAGGACGTTCAACAACAGGACCGCGCCGGCGATGATGAGCGACTGACCGGCCTCGAGTCCGTTTAAACCCGCGTGAATGTTGATGGAATTCGAGCAAAACACGACCAACAACCACACGTAACACAGATACAGCGGACCGATGTCGACGGACCGCACGCGTTCCGATAAACGTAAAACCGCGCGCACGGGCGCGGGCACTAATATAGTCGTCCCTCCGCTGTACGACAACAACAGCGGCAGCGCCGCGAACCCGGGCATGATGATTTTTACCCTCCACGGTAAATCCAACACGTCGTCGACGAAGCCCAAGAAAATCATAAATCCGACGCACGCCAACGCGCTGTTCTGCTCCAGCGCCCACGCGTCCACCCCGCTCGCGCTCTGACGGAACGCCCACCGAATCACCCGTTGACACGCTTGCTGCACGACGAGCGCCATCGCGTACGCGCACCCGGCCGCCAACCCCCCGCTCTCCGGCACGCGCGTCTCGCCGAGCGGCGCGCCTCGCTTATTCAAATCGTACCCGTACATGTTCCTCTTCAGCGCCTTCGCCTCCACCGTCGGTAACAGACGCAACGTCAACCTATACGCCGCCAACGACACCACCACCGCGCACAGCACGCACGCGCGCGCGCCGGGATCCCTCGCGCCCCCCGCGAACGCCGCCGCCAACGCCGCCGGCGCCGCCGCCGCCGCGCCCAGCGCGTTCACGTCCCGATCGCGTCTCCCCTCCACCATCGCGACCGACGACGACGTCGACGCCATCGATCGAGACGTCGACGCGCGACGCGACGTCGACGATTCCCGTCGCGCGCGCGCCATGCGGTGATGACGACGCCACGGATTGAATGCACTGAATCAATCTAAATCCCCTTCGTCGTCCCCTCTCGCCCTCGCTCGCGCGCCTCTCTCGCCCGCAGACGCGCCTCGTCGCGAATCACCCCCTCTCGCAATCGCCTCCGCTCCTCGTTCTGCGATTCGTGCACCGCGCGCACGCCGACCGCGGTTCCGGCGATGACGAGAATGCAAATCAGATTCGTCGCGCGCGCCATTCTGACGCCCCATTCGTTCGCCGCCCACCTCGCGCGGTCGAGTCGACGCGACCGCGCGCGCATGTCGCGCGCATCGCGCGCGTCCGCCGTCGTCGCGCGTCGCGATCGCGCCCCGGCGACGCGTCATCGACGGTTGAAACTTTTATGTCTGCACTCGTTTCGAACCTCTGGGGACGTGCTTCGCGCGCAGATGACGCTCGCGGGATGGCGAGAGACGTACGAGGAGACGTGTGAATTCATCGCGGTGGACGCGCCGAATCGCGCGAGCGGGCCGGTGAGCGAGGAGGTGACGAGGTTTTTCGGGGAATCGACGGAGAGGTTCGAGTGGTGGAACGCGACGCGCGTCGACGGGACGGAGACGCGGTCGTACGCGGGATTGGAAGAGTCTCTGCGGGCGATCGAGAGGGCGTGCGAACGGGATGGACCGTTCGATGGGATACTGGGGTTCAGTCAGGGGGCGACGCTGGCGGCGATCGCGCTGGCGACGCCGAGGATGAGGGAACGGTTCGGGTTTGGGATTTTCGTGTCGGGGATGAAATCGCGCGCGGCGGAGACGGCGACGTTGGCGTACGACGCGGTGACGGTGCCGACGTTACACGTGATCGGAAGGAAGGATCGAGTGATGCCGGTGGGAATGTCGGAGGGGTTATTTGAGGCGATGACGTCGTCGGCGAGGATGCGGGCGACGCACGGGGGCGGACACGTCGTGCCGAGGAGCGACGACGACGGCGAGCCCGTCTTGAGGGAGTTTTTGGCGGCGCAGCGTCGTCGAATCGCGTCGTCGCTGTGAATCGCGCGTAACGTATCGTTATGCGTACTGTAGGCTAGTGGACTATTCATTTCATCGTTATTCGTCGTTCAGTGTGTCTTCGCCTTTGCCGTCGACGACGGGGACGTCGTCGCGCAGGGCACTCTCCACGGTCGGTCGGCGGACACCGGCGGACGCACCACCTCCATCAGGTTCGCCCACACGCCGCGATCGTACCGGTTTCGCATCACATCGTCCCAATCGACGGCGCTCGTCTCCCCCGCCGCTTTCGTCGCCGCGACGGCGTCGCGCAACGCGTCCCGCTTGAAGCTTTCATTCGTCGTCACGTTTCGAGCAGCCAAATAGACGTTATATCCCAAGAAGACGGACAACACGACGGTGAGCAACGCACAAAAAATACCCAACGCGAACGCCGGTCCGTAATAATACACCACGAATCGATACAACATCGCCTTGTCGTCCCGAAGCGTCGTCCCGCGCGTCGAACCGTCGCGAAACCGCAGCGACCACGCGTCTCTTCGGTTGGCGTCCGCCGTCACCCCTCGCGCGCACGCGAACGCCACGTACGTCACCAGCGTCAACTGCCCGACTAAAAACGCTAAAAAATATCGAAAATTGCACAGACCCACCGTGTTATTGATCCACACGCAAAAGTGATCAAACTTGGCCACCCGTCGATTCGTCGTCGCGCACCACTTCGACCTCGCCGGCGCCTCCGTCCTCAACGTTCGACACTCTTTTCTGTGATACACGACGTCATCGTGCGCGTACACCGTCGCGTGTCTCTCCACGTTATCCCTCGTGATCGTTCCGGGATCACTACAACACGCCGCGAGCCACGTCACCGTGGCGAACGCGAACGCCGCGCCCGTCGCCGCCGTCCACCCGCCGGCGTCGCCGGCGTCCAACAGTCTCCCCTCCACCCCGTCCACGAACATCGCGTGTCCACCGAGACACAGCGTGAGGTAGACGCACTGTCCGAGAGGATTGGGCGCGTCGAGCGCGCGCGCGCGACACCACGCCATCGCGCGCTCGCCTCGCGCGCGCGAACACAGCGCGACGCCCAAAATTCGCGTCATGATTTCGGGACAGGCATCGCACGCCGCGTCGTACGCGACCTCGAGCCGTTTGAACCGTCCCGTCGGTCCGAGGAGGACGACGGCGACGACGAGGACGAGCCCCGCGAGGAAGATCGCGAGGAAGACCGCGCCCAGCATCGTCGCGCGCGCGATGATGACGCGCCAGACGATGACGGCCGTGGGTTCCATCGGGCGCGTCGTCGTCGCGATGCCCGCGGGAGGTCAACGGACGTCTCGAACGCGCGCGGTGCGAACGAACTCGATGGTGTCCGCGCGTCCGACGCTGTTTCTGGACGTGGACGGGGTGCTGAACGAGACGGCGACGGCGAAACAGATCGCGCTCGATGAGGACAAGGTGATGCTCTTGCGGGACGTGCTCGAGCGAAGCGACGCGGAGATCGTGTTGACGACGTACTGGAGATATTTCAGGGAGTACTTGGCGTACGCGTTCGTTCGGCACGGTCTGCCGGATCGCGTGGTGGGGAAGACGGCGGGGGAACCGCACAGGGCGGATAGCGTCGCGCACGACGCGGCGGTGTCGACGAATCGCGTGATGGAGATTGAAGCGTATTTACGAGCGACGCACGGGGAGGATGAGGAGGCGTGGCCGGTGTTTGCGATCGTGGACGATAAGGAAGTGGTCGCGGAGGGGCACAGATGGCGAGGGAAGTTTGTGCGGACGAGACACGACGAAGGTTTGACGCGCGCGCGCGCCGACGAGTTGGTTTCGATATTATCGGCCGAGAAGGCGCTCGTCGTGTGAGACGACGCGGCGCGAGACGATTCGATCGCGTGTTGCATTTATATTCTTTTGTGTTTCTGAAATATTTTACAGTAGCTACTCTCGCCGCTACGCCGTTGAACTCGGCGGGGGCGAGAGCTCTCGCGCTCTCTCGCGTTCTCTGCGTCCCGTTCGCGCCTGCGTTCGCGCCTCGGCGAGACCCGACTCCATGCTGGACACCGTGAGCTGCATGAGGGCTTCGAGTTGAGACGTGAGTTCGCTCAAACGTTCGTTCGTCTCCGTCAACGCGGCCGTCTGCTTGGCGTTCGCGTTCGTAATCTTGCGCTCGAGAGGCACGAGTCGGCCCGTGAGCTCGTCGACGCGCGACTGCAACTTTTGAATCGGATCCTCCAAGGACGACGTATCCCATCCCGCGGCGCGTCCGGTGTCCACGGGTTGCGCCGTTCGCGCGCGCTGACTCGCTGTCGTCGCCTGCGGTTGCTTACCGGTCTCGCGTTTCACCGTCATAGCCTTACCCGCCGCCGCCTGAAGCGCCGTCGACATCAACGTCGACGGTTTATCAATCTTGGTCGGCTCGTCTACGATGTCGCTGTGATCCAATATTGAATTCAGCTTGCGGTGCACCTCGGTGAGTGAGAATCCCAGGCGCGAGTGAAACACGTCTATCGCTCGCGCGGTGTAACTCATCGGATCCCTCTCGCGTAAAACCTTGTGGAAAATACCGTTCACGCTGCGCTCGACGAGCATTTGATGCATCATCACGCGATGAAGCATGCCCCTGAATCGCTTCTGAATGATGACGGCGGCGCGCGTCTTTTGTTCTAAAATCCTAGGATCTTCGAGCCCTTCCCCGTCGTCGCCGTAAATCAGGCGTAATTTTTTCAGATAAAACGTCGGTCGGTCGCTCACTTCGTTGGAGAGATCGGCGTCGACGCCGAGTTCCTTGAGCGCGAGCCACGCTTTGGCGTACGCCAGCATTTCTTCCCTGAAAATTTTCTTCACCCCTTTTAGTTTGAAATATCTCTTCGTCGCCGGGTATCCCTCGAGCGCGGCGTGGAAATCCTCGCGTTTGAGCGTGTAAATTTCTGCGTACGTCAACGCGCGCGCGCCGTACAAGATGGGGGCGTCGTAATACAGCGCTCCCTCGGCGATCATCTTTCCAGACATGTGGATGCGACGATCCGAGTCGACAACGCCTTTGCGAATCAGAAACGCGTGCGCCAAGGTTTCACCGGCGAAAAATAAACTCTCCTCCGGTGGATACGTGTGTTCCACGACGCACGTGGAGAGGTGGATCACCATCGGTTCCGGACAGTCTCTAAAAAAGTCAACCTTTTTTATCCACGTGTTCATGAGAATCGTGCACTCGCCGCGGAGCGCGGGCGACATCTTGGCTAGTAATTTCTTGTACACGTCCGCGTCCGTGCCTTCGAGCTGATACTTGAAGTATTCGCGCAAACGCACGCGCAATTTTTGCGGAAACATGTGCTCAGTCAGAAAACTATTCAAATCGCGCATCATCGCTTGAAACTTGTTCAACTTTTCATTCCGCGTGGCGATGACGTTGGACACGGCCCCGACGATGTAACCGTACTCGAACGCACCGATGAGCATGGCGATGATGACGTAGATGCGCTCGGCCGATGTCACCGGTACGATGTCCCCATAACCGATGGTGGAGATTGTCATCGTCGACCAGTAGAGCGCGGCGAGGTACAGACGCAGCGATCCGACGACCTCTCGAGGATCCGAACCATCGGAACCGACAACAGTGCCGCGAAATTCGGTGAGTCTCGACCAGGAGTGCGTGGAGCCCTCCATGTCTTCGATTAGACCGAGTCCACACGCCATCCAGTGCGCGAAGAGCACCGTCGTCATGCCGAATTTCATGAGCTCCATCAACGAGTAATCCACCGTGTACACGAGCTCTATGCGTTTGTATATGCGATTCACTCGTAAAATACGCGCGAGTTTGACCAGACGCAACAGACGAAGCGTCCGCAACACGCTGAGTTGTGAAAACGCGCTCGAACCGACACCCAAATACAACGCGTCGAACGGAATGCACGACAAAAAGTCGACGACGAACCACGTCTTCAAGTATCTCTTCATGATGTACACCTGGTTGTACACGTAGTGCCCGGTCCTCGGATGTACGACGGCGGTGAAAAAGTTCAACACCAAATCCATGCAGAAACACATCGTGACGAACATGTTAACGTAGAACAATCCATTATATTTCGGCGTAAAAAATCCAACCTCCAACGGCGTCACCAACGCCGTGTAACACAACAACATCATCATCACCGCCTCCCACCGCTGAAACGCCGGCCTTTGCGGACTCATCACCAACATACTCTTCTTATACTGCTTCCTCGTCTTTTTCATCTTTCGAATCTCCTTCTTTTCCTCTTCGCGCAACACCTTTCGCGACTTTTCCTCCGACAGCGTCTCCTCCGACCGCAACAGAAACGACACCGAATCCGTCGACGTGAGCGCCGCTCGCGCCGCCACCGCGCGCGCCTCCACGCGCATCGCATCGTAACTCGACATCGGCGCCTCACCCGGGGCGTTCGCGGAGAAACTCGCGCGACTCTTCATCGACGACGCGGTCGGTTCCCCTCGACGCATCGACCGCGACGCGTCGCCGTCGCCGTCGCGTCGCGCGCGCGCGAGAGACGCGCGGCGCACGAGCGTGCAAACAGTCCCGCGCACGCGGTCGTCGTCTCGTCGCGCCGTCCGCGCGCGAGCCGAACGCGCGACGACGCGCGCGAGTGTGGGGACGCGCCCGCGGCTCATTTTCAGCTCAACGGTGAAAATGTGCAAAATTTTCGGGCGCGCGCGCGAAAAACGACGTCACTCGCGATGGGTGCGCGCGGGTGGGAAAAACGCGAGAGGATGAGGAGCGATGAGTGAATGCGTGCGTGTTGCGCGTTACAATCGCGCGAGATGAAGACGCGGGACGCGCGGGGGGATGGACTCGGCGGGCGCTCACCCGCGAGCGGCGCCGCACGACGCGCAAAAGCGGTCAGATTTTTTGGCGAAGGCGGCGCCGCACGAGCCGCAGAATTTGGCCGACGTCTTGGTCGGAGAGCTCCGACCGACGCTCGGGTTGAGGGTTTCGGCGTCGGCGAGCGATGTGTGGTCGATGTACTCGGGTTCGGGGACGCCGACGACGTCGTAAATTCTACAGGCGAAGAGGGAACCGGCGTCGAGGCGGCCGTTTTCGGCTCTGGTGGTGATGAAGAGGGTATCGAATCGTGGACCGCCGATGGTGACGGACGTGGGCATCTTGACCGGAAGCTCGACGACCGTGTCGACGACGCCTTTTGGGGTGATGCGCACGACTTGTCCGGCGCCGGAGATGGCGGCCCACAAGTTTCCGTCGGCGTCGCACTGCGCACCGTCGGGGCCGCCGCTCACCGAGCTCGGCAGCTCGTACAGTAAACGACGGTTAGACGGTCCGACGCGCTCGTCGTAATCGAACTGGTAAATCTTTCTCGTCGGCGTATCGCAGAAGAACATCGTCGTGCCCGCCCTGTTGAAGCAAATGCAGTTGCTGCATCTAAACTTGTAATCCAACACTTCTTCGAGCTCGCCGCCGTTCGCGGGAAGGCGCCACAATCCACCGATGGGTTGACCATCCACGCGGTGCGCGTTGTTGTACGAACCGATGACAAAGTTACCGAATCGATCCACTCGACCGTCGTTCGGACGCGTGTTGAGTCCTGGCTCAAACTCACTCAAGAGCTTCAACTTTCTCGACGACGGTTCGTACGCGTGAAGACCAGACTCCAATCCAAGGAGAAGCGTGTCCTTAGAGCGAAGCGCGACACATCCCAGGGTTTCGCCGAAATTCGTTCGCTGTGGCGCGCTCTTCAAGTCCCAGCTGTACAACGTTCCCGAAGGCGCGTCGACCCAGTAGAGCATCTGACGCTCTTCCGACCAAATCGGCGATTCGCCGAGCTGGTTCCCGCACGGGACGACCTCTTCTGCCCAAATCTTTGTCGGTCCCGTCGGGGTCGGGTTGAAGCCGAAGATGCGCCCGAATTGTTCGGCGTTGAGCGACGCGCCGCCGACCAAACATCCGTCGACGTCCGGCGCCTCCATGAGCTCATCCACGGTTTCCGGTTTGACGGACCCGCCGTACTGGATTCTGACCTTACTCGCCACGGCCTCGCCGTACGTTTGTCGGAACCAATCGCGAATGCCCGCGTGCACGGACTGCGCGATCGCCGGAGTCGCCGTGAGGCCCGTACCGATGGCCCACACGGGTTCGTACGCGATGATAACCTTATTCATCTCGTCCGCCTCCACACCTTCGAGCGCCGCCGCGAGTTGTCGCGCGCACACTCGTTTTGCTTGACCCGTTTCGTACTCTTCCTTCGTCTCTCCGATGCACAGGACGGCCGTCATGCCGCAATCGATCACCTTTCGCGTCTTGAGACGAGTCGCCTCATTCGTCTCGCCGAAGAGCTCCCTTCGCTCCGAGTGTCCGACGAGAACGTGCGTACACCCGACGCTCTTCGCCATCTCCGCGCTCATCTCACCCGTGTACGCGCCGCTCGATTCGTGGTAGATGTTTTGCGCGCCGATGGCGACGCCCGAGCCTTCGAGCTGCGATTTCGCAAAGTACAGCCTGTCAGTCGTTCGCTCTCACATCTCGCGGTCACATCCCGAAAGTGCGTTAAAGACGACGAGTCCGTGTAACTATGACTATAGAATTTCATAAGCGGCAGTCCCGGTAGAGGACCGGCTTCAATTCTCAACAATGTTTGCGTATCTTCATCCTCGTCGTCCCGGGGCGCGTTTGGATAGAATCAAGAATTATCCCGCATCGCCCATCTCACGCACCGTTCTCGCCACGTCCGCGATGAACGGCGCCGGCGGACACACGAAAACATCGCATTCTCGCGCATCCGCTCCATCACGCGCCGCCGCGCCCACGAGCGCCGCCAAGGTGTTCGCCGCCTCGCGCGTCGTCGGGTTGAGTTTCCAGTTCCCCGCCATGACGGCTCGCCGCGTCGCCGAACCGCGCGCGCTCGCGCCGGCACTTCCCGGGAACGACGCCACCTGCGCCATGCTTCGTTCGAGCGACGCCACCGCGTCGTCTCGAGCGACGACACCGTCACCATTCGTCGCGGAAGTCGCCGCCGCCGCGTTTTCATTCGACTTCAGCCGCCAGTGGTCGAGCAGTCCCGCGCGCGCGTCGGCGCGTCGCCGTCCTCTTCCGCGCGCGGGAGAGGGGGGCGCGAAGAGTGCGCGCGTCGCGCGCGCCGTCGACGCGAGCATGACGAGCGGAGCGATGGTTCGCGCGCGCGCGTGTGCGGGAAGACGATGGGTCGGGGCGATCGTGTCGACATTCTCGGGACGAAACGAAAACGCGCAGAGAGAGAGATGCGCGGGCGCGTTCAGAGTTTACACGCGCGTCGTTCACACCGACGCGATGTCGATCACGCCTCGCTGATCAACACGTCTACTACCGTCCTCCACCACGGTTTTCTGCGACCGTTCATGAACGGTTCCGAGGTGGTGTACCAATTGACGAGGAGCGTCCGTCTGAAGGAATCCTCGGGGACCGCGACGGAGTGAAACGAACGCGAGGACACGCGAAAGGCGTACCCCGTGTTCGGGGCGAATTTGAACTTGATTTCGCACTCGTCCACGCGATTCGTTCGCTCGAATCTTTCGTGCTGCGCGCGCGTGTGAAGACACGTGCCGAGCGTATCGGCGTCGCTCGGAGACTTTGGAAAGTAGAGCATCATCGTCACGATCTTCTGCGGCGCGTCCGGATGCGATCCGAGCGTGAAACCGCCCACGTCGATCTGCATGCGAAAATCGTGTGACCGCGCGATGAGGCCATCGGGCACGTGTAATTTCTCGAACAACGCCTCGCGAAACGCGTCCGACGACAGCGCGCGACTCACTTCGGACCACGCCTCCACCGTCGCCGAAAAGTTCCGAAACGCATCCTTCGCCTCCGAGCTCAGACGCATCAACTCACGCACGCCGTCAACCTTGTATCGCTTCGAGTGCGCGCTCAGCGCCGCCGGTCGCAACGCCGCCGTCGGCGGAAAGTATTCCTCCGCCCGTTCGTACAGTCGCGGCGGCAACACCGCGCTAAAATACATCGCATCCTCGAACGGGTGATCCAATACCGGCGCGCGTTTCACCGCTTCCACGCAGTGCGTCGTCGTCGTCGTCCCCACGCCGGTCGGTGAGGGCGTCGTCTCCGGGAAGACGAACTGGCGCACGCGCGGCGCCGAGCTCGCGCGAGAGTCCCCGCCGAGCTCGCGCGAGAGTCCCCGTCGAGCTCGCCCGGCGCCGAGCGCGAACGCCGCGCAGAGCGCGAGTATGAGATTGAGAACGGCCGAGAGACGTCGTCGCGGCGGCGCGCGACCGCTCGCGCCGCGCGCGCGTCGAAAAGAGTGCCGGCGCGTAATCGGCCCACCCATGGAGACGGCGGCGCCTCCCTTCGCGCCCCGCGCGAACCGCACTCGCGCGCGCGCGAGCGAGCGCGGTGGACGCCGCGAACGGTACTCACGGCGCGGCGACGCCCGGCGGCGTCATCGTCTGCGGCGCGCGCGACGGTGCGCGCGCGGTCGTTGGGCGCGTTCGTGTGCGCAGAAAAGGAATATTAGTATGATATGTTTTGCATGTGTTACATATGTGACGTGTGTCCGAAGGTAATGTTTAGTTTTCACGCACGCCAATCCAACATCGTCATCTTCATCGTCATCTTCATCGCCATCTCGTCACGCGTCGCCTCGCGCGACCTCGCGTTCGCGCGTTCGATCGACGCGGCGATGTTGTTTTCATCGCGCGCCGCCGCGCTCGGCGCGTCCGCACCTCGCGCGCGCGAGCGTCGACTCGATTCGCGCCGGGGACGGCTCGATCGCAATCGGCGCCCATCGCGCGTCCTCGCGCGCCGTCCGGCGTCCTCGCGCGCCGCGGATCCGTCGGAAGATGACGTCGATCCTCTCGGTGCGCGCGGCGAGCGCGTCGCGGTCGTGGGCGTGGGCACGCGCGGGTGCGCCCTCGCGGACGCGTTGGCGGAGGCGCGCGCGCTGCCGAACGCCGAATATTGGGCGCTCAACGCCGACGTCGTCACGCTGGAGCGATCTCGCGCGGGAAATCGATGGCGTTTGCCTCCGAATAACGTCGAGGTGAGCGAGGGTGCGATCGAAGGGAACGCGGCGAGCGCGGCGAGCGCGGTGTTGCGTCCGGAGGGGAGACTCGCGCCGAGGACGATTCTCGTCTTGTGCGCGGGCGGCGAGGCGTTGAATAGCGGTGTGGCGTTTTTGCGGTGTTTGGCGAGAGAGAAGAACGCGCAGGGGAAGAAGAGGCGGTTTTTTGGGTTCAAAGGGGCGACGCGAGCGCCGGAGGGGGCGACCATGATCGCGGGGGTGATATCGCCGTTTACGTTTGAGGGACGGAGGAAACAATCGACGTGCGAGGAATATCTCAGAGAGGCGTCGGCGGCGGGCGTGTGCGACGCGGTGATCACGGTGTCGCAGAGCGAACTGTTGAAAAACGGCGAGGAGGGGATGTCGGTGCAAGAGGCGACGTCGATCGCGGACGCATCGCTGTTGGTCGGGGTTTTGAACACGGCCGAGGCGCTTCGCGCGAGTTGTTGGAACTCAAACGTCACCGGCGCCGCCGGCGATATAGAAGCGTGGGTGCCGCAAACCGATAAAGGCGCACTGCGAGAGACGGTAAATAGAGTTTTGGCGACGCGGGGCGGTGGATGCGGCGTCTCACACGTCGGTCGTGGGATCGCGGAGGTGCCGACGTATGGATCCGCGGACGAGGCACTAGGCGCGGCGGCGAGAAGCGCCATCGCCGCCGCCGCGCAACAGAGTCCATTCTTAGCCCCTGGACGTTTCGATACCGCCCATCTGGTCGTGTGCGTGGTGGAACACGGTAACGCGTTCGGTCCGTCGGCGCGCACCGCGGTGTCGCGCGCGCTCGATGAGCTCACGGCGGCTGAACAATTCATAGCCATCACCGATCCGGACAAGCGCGGTTCGACAGAGGTGGAGGTGACGCTGTTGACGGTCACGGATCCAGCCACGGCGGCAGCCGCCGCACCAGAATCTGAAAACGTTGCCGTCGTACCGGAAGAGGGACAAAAGAAGGCGAACGCGATGTTATTCGTCCCGGGGTACGACGAAGAGTCGGCGCCGCCCGAAAAGACAAAGCGCAAGACGACGAAACTTTCTCGCGACGATTTGAAAAAGTACGGTGACGACAGCGAGGCGACGGAGATTCGAGAGAATCAACCCGCGGTAGTGGTGACCGCTCCGACGGTCGAGGAATCGGTGACCGCTCCTACCGTCGAGGAATCGGTGACCGCTCCGACGGTCGAGGAGTCGGTGACCGCTCCGACGGTCGAGGAATCGGTGACCGCTCCGACGGTCGAGGAATCGGTGACCGCTTCGACGGTCGAGGAATCGGTGACCGCTCCGACGGCCGAGGAATCGGTGACGTTCACATCGGAAGATCTCGCGGCGCCGGCTTCGTCGCCGGCGACGATGCCCGCCGCGGAGGAGGCGCCGGCTCGGTCGACGACGCGATTTTCCCTCCCGCACGATTTCGGCACGAAACAAGTGGCGGTGCGCATCAGTGAACCTCAAGAGGATGCCTCGGGAAACGTCATCGGGTACAAGACTCTGGACGGTGAAGAAATCGATAAACAGTCGTCTCCGATCAAGACGCTCTTCGGATATCGCCCGAGCAAATCGAAAGAGCAAGAAAAGAGTAATCTCTCAAAGCGCGCGATGGGTATGTTGGAAAAGGATCGAGTCGGATCAGGTGCCATTGTTCGGATGGAGTTCGCGAACATGTCCGTGTACGAGGGCGAGTGGGCAAACGGTAAGCGCGAAGGCGACGGCCGACAAGTGTTCGCCGACGGCGACTGGTACGAGGGCAAATGGTACGCGGATTTGCCCGACGGTAAGGGTCGTTTGACGTGGAAACGCGGCGAGTACGCGTATTTCGAGGGCATGTTCAACGCCGGGAAGCCGGATGGATCCGGAAAGCTCGTAGAAACGTCGGGCGAGGAAATCGTCGGGACGTGGCGCGACGGCGCGCTCGTGATTGCCGAATAGCGGCGGAGACTTCTTACAATATTTACCCGACAAGACACAAAATCACGCGCGCCACATAAATACACTAGATTTGTTCGAGCTTACGATCAGCGCACACCTCCGTCAAAGCGCGCATCACGTTCGGACGCGCGAGCAAAACGCTTCCCAAATCTTGCTTTGAAAATTCGAGCACCCACACGTTCCCGTCGCCCTCGTACGGCGCCATGACGGTCGCACGACGCACGTCGCCCGTGATGAGCGCAATCTCTCCGAAAAAATCACCCGGAAGCAACGTGGCCACCTGAAGCGGTTCGCCTCGATTTTTCAGCGAATCGGTCACGACGACGTGCACCTTTCCGAGGACGATGATGAACATCGACGACCCACGTTCGCCCTGTCGCACCACCCTCGCGCCTCGACGGACAAAGTAACACTTCGAGCCGTCCAACATTTCCGAAATCACCACGTCGTCGAGCGCGCCGAATATCTTCGGCGTTTGCTCGCGCAGGCGTTTCAACCACATCTTGCGCGTCCACTTGCGCGGATCCTCGGACGACTTGCGAAGCGAATTCTTCCTCTCAAAATTCCTCCCGTGCGCCGCGCTGAGGTTCGCTCCGCCCGCCTTCTCGTCCGCGGGATCGCCGACTCGTCCGAGCTTGGGAAGATCCGCCGCGTGATCTTCTCCGTCTTGTTCGATCTCGCCGTACCCCAAGCGCGTCAACGCCTTGGACTCCGGTTTTGATCGTTCTCCGCGACCCGATGGCGACGCCGACCGCGAATGATCGTCCAACTTTTTCGACAGCGACGTCGCGCGCGCGTCCTCTCGCCTCTCGCCCCCTCCCGCCGGCGTCGTCACCCCATCGTTCGACGTCACCGTCGCCGTCGACGACGCGCTCAATTTCACCAAACGTTCGTTCAGCGCCTCTATCCTCTCCCCTTGATCATCGATCGCCGTCGTCACGTCGTTCGCCACGGCGTCGTAAATCTTCGGCAAGCTCCTCGAAATCCAACTCAGCTTCCCATTCATCCTCTGCTGCGTCTCTCGCATCGCCGACAGCGCCTCGAACACGGCGCGCTGAATCTCCAACATCGTCGTCTCCTCCTCACCCCTCTCACCGCCTCGCGCGCGCGTCGACGCCTCCACGACCCCCCCCGCGGCTCGCGCGTCTCTCGCGTCCCCCGCGCCCGCGCGCGTCCCTTTCGCGGTCCCATCGTCGACGAGCTCGCGCGACGCGCGCGAGAGAGACGCGGCGACACGCGCGCGATCGCGTATCGTTCGTCGCGTTCGCGCGAGTTCACCATCGTCGCCATCGGCCCGCATCCCGTCGTCGGCGTCGTCTGGGAACGAATGAATGCATGATGCAATCCAATGCATTCCCTACTAAACCCTACACCACGAAACGGCGAGTCATGACCCACGAACGAGTCACGCACACACATGGAGGTCTCGATCGCCCCACACCCGTGGGTTCACACATCCCGTAGTGAAGCGCACGCGCGCGCCATCAAAACCCCCCACCGAGAACGGCCCCCGCGGTCATCGGCCTCCAATTCAATGCGACCACCTCGACGCGGTCGGACGTCCGCGCGACGCGAAAAGTCGCCTCGCGAGCGCGCGATCGATCGACCGCGCGTCATGGGATCGTCCGAGAAGACGCCGAAAAAGGACAAGCGCGAGAAGACGCCGAAAAAGGACAAGCGCGACGCGCGGGAAGAGGATGATGATGACTCGGACGGACCCGGCGGCGGCGCGATGCGTCCCACGGCGGCGATCGCGCGACCGTTGGCGGACGCGAAGACGACGAAGAAGATTTTGAAGACGGTGAAGAAGGGTGCGTGCGCGCGAACGATCGAGTCGCGCGCGTGAACGGGGTGAGAGGGACGTCGTGGACGCAAAGGGGAGAGGGAAAAGAGACGCGCGCGAAGGGGAGAGGGATGGCGCGCGCGCGGGGACGAATCGCGTGAGAAGGTGGTCGGGGACGTCGAGGAGGCGAAGGGAACGACGGTGGATCGTGAAAATGATGTGTGGTGTATCTGTGTGCGCGCTCGTGGATCGCGTCGTGACGCGGGTTCGAGGACTGACGGAGGCGACGGCGCGCGCGCGAGACGCAGCGGCCAAGGCGAAACAAATTCGCCGAGGCGTGAAGGAGGTGGTCAAGGCGCTGAAGAAGGAGACCAAGGGCGTGTGCGTGATCGCCGGGGATATCTCGCCGATCGATGTCATCACGCACGTGCCGATTCTCTGCGAGGAGGCGAATGTGCCGTACGTGTACGTGCACAGTAAGGAGGAGCTCGGCGCGGCGGGGATGACGAAGAGACCGACGTCGGTGATGCTCGTGATGCCGGAGGGCGCGAAGGGTAGCGTGAAGATGAGTTCGAGCGATAAGAAGGAGTTTGATGACATGTACGAGAAGATTGTGGCCAAGGTTAAGTCCATGCACTGAGACTGACGATCGTAGACGTCGTCGAGGCGGCGCTCGAAATCGCGCGCGGCGGCTCGCATCGACATCCTCTAGAACTCCCTCAAATAATTTTGAAAGAAAGTGTATCATGGAACAAACTATAATGAATTATTTTACACCATCGCACCGTCGCGCGTCTACCTCGTCACCGACGAACGCGCCGACGCCGCGTACGCGCGGGCTATTTCGCTAAAACATGAAACGTTTCGCCTTGCGCTTCTTCACCACCCCCGCGAACCCGTCGTCATCGCTCTCGTCCCCGTTCGCGCGTTCCTTTTCCTTTGTCGCCGCTTCCTCCTCCGCCTCTAAATTCCTCGCCATCGTCGCCAACGCGTCCTCTTCGTCGTCGTCGCGGACGCGGACGCGTCTCCGCCTCGTCGCCTCGGCGCTCTTCTCCCTCGCCTCCGCCGCCCGTTTCCGCTGTTCATCCCTCTGCCTCTTCATATCCTCCGCGTACGACGCCGCGTCCACCTTTTCCTGCGCCTTGATCCTCTTTCGCATGAGTTCCGGATCCCGTTTACATTTCTCCTTGAACGCCGCCTCCGCCGCCGTCCGCAACGCCTCGGCCCGTCTCGCCGGATCCTTAAACAACTTTTGCGTCTCCCCGATCGCATCGAACGCCTTCCTCGCGTCCACGCACGAATTCTTATCCGGATGCACGCGCAGAGACGCCTTCCGAAACGCTCGATTCAATTCTGCATCCGTCGTCGTCCACGTCGGCCGTCCCGCGTCGTCGCAATCCGGCTTCGGCAGGTTCAGACACGCAAAGTATTCCTTCGCCGCGTACTTCTCCAACACGTATCGAACCACCTCCTCGTCCTCCCTCTCTCTCTCGCGCGCGTCGTCGTCTGTATCTCTATCTCCATCCTCGTCTCTCGCCCTTCGCACCAACGGCGTCGGCGTCGCGTCGCTCGCGTCGTCGCTCGCGGCGGCGCGCGCGCGATTCGATTCGATGCGTCGTCGAAGCGTCGCGTTCGCGTCCACCGAGCGCGCGTCCGCGGCGACCGAGCGCGCCGTCATGACGCGATCGAACGCGTCCATCACGCGCGGTCGGGTCGCGCGCGGGGTCGCGCGCGCGCGCGAATGAATCAATGGGCGCGCGCGCGCGCGAGGACGCGTCGTGATGCGTCGTGGCGGATGACTCGTGATGAGTCATGACTCGCGAAAAAGAGACGCCCCATGACTTGGTCGCCTTTCGGGGGTCATGACTCGTCACGAGTCCCTTCCCCGCGCGCGGTGGGGGAACGACGATTCGATTCGACGGCCTCGTCGCGTCACTCCTCGACCGACGCCCACGGGCGCGTCGCGCGCGATGACGCGCGAGAGACGACCCGGGGGTGAACACACGCGCAAGCGCGCGGTGTTTCGCGAGCTCGGGAACGGGCCGTATCGACGACGAGAGTCGTTCGATGCGGACGCGATGGCGCGCGACATGGCGAGGATGCGCGCCGAGATGAAAAATGACGACGACGGAGGACGCGTCGCGTTGACGCGCGAGCGCGAGAGGATGGAGAAGAGGGAATCGGAGGTGCGGGCGTCGACGCGCCGAGAAGAGACGCGCGATGACGATGTGCGCGTGGATGAATGAATGACTGACGAAGGCGACGGCGCGCGACTGGCGGTAGGCGCGCGAGAGACGCGCCGAGGACGCGAGACGACGCGAGAGGGAGGTGTCGGAGGCGAAAGAGCGCGAATTGAATGAGGTGAAGGGATTGGCGCAGCGCGCGACGGTGAGTGAACGGTTGAAGAGACACGCGGAGAGGGAGGTGTTGGAACTGACGCGCGAGCTGGAGACGCTGCGCGCGTCGACGGCGGCGGAGCGAGAGGTGACGGAGGAACGCGCGCGAGAGGTGCGAGAGGACGCGGCGAGGCGAATTGAGGAGATGGAGATGGCGATGAAACGCGCGAATGAGTCGGTGGAGACGCTTCGTGGGCGCGTGGCGGTCTTGGAGACGGAGCAGGAGACGGCGAAGACGAAAAACGCGGCGCTCGAGACGGAACTGGCGACGCTCGGGAAGGATTTGGCTGACGCGCGCGGTGCGTTGACGTCGACGACGGAGAGTAAAAATCGTTTGGATGAAGATCTCGTCGAGGCTCGCGCGGAGATGGCGAGATTGCGTGATGAGTTGGAAAAGACGACGGCGTCCGACGCATCCAACGAACGAGAGTTGCGCGAGATGAGACGCAAGAATGAGGCGTATCGAGCGGCGGTGCACACGGCGAGAGGAAACGATTCCGCCGCGCGCGCGATGATGCGCGATAGTGTCTTGACACTGAATCGCATGGAGGACGCGGCGCACGCGAGAGATGTGCAAATCTTAAAGGAGAAGCACGCCGCCGAAATCGAGCGCGTGCACGACGAGTTCGCCGTCGCCCTCGCGGATGCCAAGCTGAACGCGGGCGCGATCGCCCATAGCACCGTGGGCGAAAATCAACGCGTGAAACGGTCTATGAAGGAGACGGAGGAAGACGCGCGTGAGGCGGTTCGCAGCGCGCGCCGCAGGGAAGCCGAAGCCGTAGCCGAGAGAGATGCGCTTCGCAAAGAGTTGGAGGCGAAGGACGCGCGTTTGAAGGCGCTGATCGACAAGGGCGCGGGTAAACTGAACCAAGCCACCATTCGCGACGCGCAGGCGGCGCGTTTGATGGCGTCGCAATCGCAAGCCATTTGCCGCGATTTACAGCGCGAGCTCAACGCCGAACAAGAGAGCGCTTCGGCGGCGAGACACGAAGCGTCTGAGGCGATGCACAAGTTTTTCGCCATCAGAGACAAGCACGAACAGCGAGAGTCGCTCGTCATTCACCAAAAGGAAACGATTCAGGCGATGAAGCGCGACATCGAAGTGCGAGACGGAGAAATAGACGAACTCAAGGCGAGATGCAAGGAACTCAAGTCGTCCCTTCGCGAGAACGAAGTATCGTACCTGGACCGCGAAGATCTCAGCGAAGAAGTGGCGCATTTGAATCGAATCATCGCCGACGCCAACGCTCGAGACAGAGAGCGATCGATCGAATTGCACCGTGAACGCGAGCGGGCGGAGAACTACGCCGAACAACTCGAACAGTGCGAGTCCAAGCTGTGCGAAGAATCGTCCAAGAGGTTACAGCTCGAACACTGCGCGCGCGACGTCGAGTCGGCGAAATCGCAGGCGGATCAGGATTCTCTGCGCGTCGAGGCGATGTCCGCGAGCGCGGTGTTATTGGAAGCCGAGGTGTTACGACTCACGCGCGTCAACGAGCAAGCGGAAATACGAGTCGCCGAACTCGAGGGTCGCGTCGAGCGATTGACCGAACAGGCGGACGCACTCGCATCGTCGCAAAACCCGAACCAATCCATTCGATACCTCGAGAGATTACGCGAGGAACGCGAGAGCGCCGAGAACGACGCCGAAGAAGCGGGCAAAGCGGTGCAAGACATGAAAGCCGCCCTTCAATTCGTCGCGTGCGCGCGTCGAGAGACCCGCGACAAGGTGATTCAGTACGCGCGCGAAGCTCGAAAAACCGGTCGCGTGTTCGTCGACGCACCGGGGTTACCCCGCGGCGTGTCCTCGACCGTTTGGGCGAGAGTCGTCGAAACCGTCGCGCGACTCAACTTGGACGCCGTTGAATAAAAAATACAGTACACGACCGCGCGCTATGATATACTATTTCTCTAATGTAAAACAGATCACCCTACAATTCACCATCGTCTCCACCGTCGCCGTGCCTGCGCCTGCACGCCTCGTGCCTCTGCCTATTCCTCGCGCCCAATCGCCTTCGCGTCGTCTCCTTTTCACCGCGCGTCAACTCGGCCCAATTCTCAACGTACGACGTCGTGCAGTCGCGATTGATCACCACCGGACCGATAACATCGTCCACCGGCACTTTCTCTCCGAATTTTATGCGCTTCACCGGTGCGTCGCCGCTCGTTTCCGACGGCAGCGCGCCCACCGAGCCGTCATCGTGTCCCATCGAATCTTCCACGGCGCGCGCGCCCGCGACGAGCCAGACGAGACACGCGAGCGCGAAGAGACGCGCGCGCGTCCACCATTTCACGCGCCGCGCCCGCGACGACATCGAGCGCGCGGCGCGCGATCGGACGCGACGCCCCACCGCGTCCCGCCTCGCTGTGACGCGAACGCGTCGACGCGCGAGAGCGAACGCCTCACGAGCGACTCTTGTTGGAGATCATCGGCGCGTTCGAGCTCCTGCGCGCGTGGTTTCCCATATCGCGTTCGATGTCGTACTCGGAGTCGTAATACGCGATCGGCGCGTGCAGAGGAAGCGCCGGCGTCGTCGCGTCGGCGGATTCGGCGAGGAGCGTTCGCCAATACGTGTCCGCGTTGGTGCACCCGTTGTCGTAGTGCCCGCGACGGTTCTTTTTCAACAGCGCGATCTCCAAGACGTCGTCCACGATGACCCACGTGCTGAGCTCAGCCTTGACGGTGGCTCGGAGCGCGCCGTCGATGACGCGCTCTTCGCGCACGCGGACGTCGAGCGTCGTCGCCGAAATCTCCACGCGCACGTCCTTCTTCGCGCACCCGCGCGGAAGCCTGACGAATACCTCGACGAAGGATTGATTCTGTCGCCACTTGTACCGATCGAGCTCGAGTCCGAGCTCGCGAGGAACGTCGATCTCGAGCCACGCGACGTCGCCGTCGTCGGCTCTCGCCGCGAGCAGACGCGCCTCCTCCGCCGCGCGCATCTTTCGCACGTCATCCGCGTCGAAACTCGGCGGCGTCGGTTTCGGATTCGCGCGTCCGTACATGTCCTCCTGCGTCACCACCTTACGATCGAGTCGATCGACCTCGTCTGCGCGCGACGTCGCGTCCCGCGCGTCCCGCGCGCGCGAATCCGTAACTCGTCAGTCTCGTCGTCTCTCTCGTCTCGCCTCTCCCGCCTCCCGCCTCTCGCGACCGCGACCGACGACCGACGACGACGCACCATCCTTCAACACAGCCTGTTTCCCGTGTTTCCGCATCCACCGCGCGAATTTCGGTTCGCTCGCCTCCACCGCGTCCGCGAAATCATTCCTTCGACACCACTCCTTGTGAAACGGCCAATACGCGCGTTGACACGCGACGCTACAAAACCACGCCGAGCGACATCGCGAACAACACGCCAACGCCGCGGACGCCTGTCCACAGTTATCGCACTCCTCCCCGCGCGCGATTTCTTCCTGGTAATGCGCGCGCGCGGTCGTGAGACTCATCGCGAGCGTCCACCTCTGCGGTCGCGAGGCGTTACGCGGGCCGAAACGCTCGCGCACGGGGAGGGACACATTGACCGGTCACGACTCAGAAACAGGGACACGCCATGAGTCACGACCCGTCACGCCGGAACCTCCCCATTCGCGCCAATGCGCCCGCGCGGTCTTCGTCCTCTTCTCGTCGTCACGCGTCGACGCGACCGTTCGTTCGCGCGTGACATCCGTTCGCGCGTCCATCGTTTTTCCCTCGCGTCGACCCCTCGCGCGCGCGCGTCGAGTCTCGCGCGCGCGCGCCTCGACATGACGGTCGGGACGTCATCGGCGGCGCGCGCGGGCCCGCGCGCGCGTCTCCTCGCGCGCGCGTCCTCGTCTCGCGCATCGCGCGGGAAACCGCACGGTGGACACCAACGTCGCGCGCGCGTCGATCCGGAGACGCGCGTCGAGCGACGCGCGGCGATCACGGAGGTGGTGCGACGCGCGCGCGGCGGCGGCGCGGCGGCGGAGGCGCGGCGGCGCGCGAGGCGACGCGGCGG
>MDTE01044732.1_pt1 | contig 29709 bp, 27 predicted proteins | sample 811231 | NCBI WGS metagenome assembly MDTE01 (sample SAMN05326651, study PRJNA326480) | marine metagenome | isolation source: seawater | place: Indian Ocean: Red Sea | collected 2010 | reverse complement strand
CGACATCCTGGACGTGTGTTTCGGACTGGCTGAGCAATTGGAACAGCGTGCCCTGTTCACCACCGATCGCACAGGCCACGGCGAAGAATGCCAGGACCAGCAGCGGCCCGGTCATCACCCTCGGCGACTCGTGGCAGTGGTCGTAGAGTTCCTGGTCCCGGGGTTCACCGGCAAAGGTGTAGAACCACAGCCGAAACATGTAGAAGGCCGTGATGCCGGCGGTGATCAGGGGGGCGAGGAACAACAGCGAGTGAATCGGGTTGAGATTGGCGTAGGTCAGTGCGGTGGCGACGATCGCGTCCTTGGAGTGGTACCCCGAGAAGGCAATGTCCCAGCCGGAGGCGATGCTGGGGACGGCCCAGGTCCAGGGGATGGCCAGCCCGCAGATGGCGATCACGCCGACCAGCATCGTGTAGGCGGTGATGGGCATCTTTTTCCGCAGGCCGCCCATCCGGGGCATTTCCTGTTCGTGGTGGCAGCCGACGATCACGCTGCCTGAGGCCAGGAACATCAGCGACTTGAAGAAGGCGTGAGTGATCAGGTGGAACAGCCCGGCGGCCCAGCCTCCCAGCCCGATCGCCAGCATCATGTAGCCCAGTTGGCTGATGGTCGAGTAGGCGAGCACCCGCTTGATGTCTGTGGCCACCACCGCGATCGTGGCCGCCACGAACAGCGTGATGGCTCCCGTGTAGGCGATCGTCAGCAGCACCTCCGGCAGAAAGACCGGGAAGAATCTCCCCGCGAGGTAGACCCCCGCGGCGACCATCGTGGCCGAGTGGACCAGGGCCGAGACCGGGGTCGGACCCTCCATCGCATCGGGCAGCCATGTCTGCAGCGGGAACTGGGCACTCTTGCCCACGCACCCGGCGAAGATGCCCAGCCCGGCAGCAACCAGCAGCCAGTAGGGGATCGAACCGTGGGATTCGTCCGAAGCCTGGAAGACAACCCGCCTCTCCTTGTCGACGTGCACCACGCCCTGGTGGTCACGGACCATCTCGAACAGGCCCGGTTGGTCTGACGCGCCGCGGTCGTTGTAGGCGGTGAAGTTGAACGTGCCGAAGGAGGCGATCAGGATCATCAGCCCGATGATGAAGCCGAAGTCGCCGACGCGGTTGACGATGAAGGCCTTGTTGGCCGCCGTCGAGGCCGAGTGGCGTTCGACGTAGAAACCGATCAGCAGGTAGCTGCAGATGCCCACAAGTTCCCAGAAGACGAACACCATGAAGATGTTGCCGGCCAGGACCAGTCCGAGCATCGAGAAGCAGAACAGCGAGAGGTAAGCGAAGAACCTGTAGAACCGCCCGGGGCGGTGGAGGTGAGATCCGTCGGCGACGTGCACCTGGTGGTCTACGTGTTCCTCGGTTCGCTCGTCATCCATGTACCCGATCGCAAAGACGTGGATGCAGGTTGCGATCAAGGTGACCATCGTGAACATCACCAGCGTCAGGCTGTCGATGTAATAGTCGATGGCGATGCGAATCTTGCCGAAGGTGGCCAGTTCGTAAAGCCGGCCACTGACGTACTTGTCGGGTTTCTTCTCGGTGGTGCCTTCCTGGCCGGCGGAGGGGGCATCGGAGACGGCGAACTGGGCCACCGCGTCGGTGGCCGTCGGTTCGGAGGCCGAGGCGTGGTGCGTGTCCCACAGCGACAGGTCGAAGTCGGAGATCCCGAAAACGAGTGCCGTGAGGCTCAGCAAAAACCCGCCGCCGATGCAGCCGACCGAGAGGTAGGCTGCCAGGCGAGACCGGAACCGGCCACCGGGCGCGTGGTGCGACCAGTAGCCGCCGAAGATCTCGACGGCGAAGCCGACGAGTGGCAGCAGCCACGCGGTGGTCAGCAGGCAGGCCTTGATGTCCATCGTGGTTCCGGAAAGGTCGGTCGTGTTGGTGTGTCGGAGAGGCTCAGCCCTGGAGCTTGTCGCCCCGGTCGACATCGATGGTCTGGTAGTTGTTGTAGAAGTTCAAAGCGATCGCCAGGGCGACGGCAGCCTCGGCGGCGGCCAGCACGATGACGAACAGCGAAACGATCTGGCCGTCGAGGCCAAGACTGGTGTGCCGGGAGAAGGCGACGAAATTGACGTTGGCCCCGTTGAGAACCAGTTCGACGCCCATCAACACCGCGATCCCGTTCCGCTTGGTGGCCATGCAGACCACTCCGGAGACGAACATCACGGCACCGATCAGCAGGTAGTTGGTCAAGCTGGCGTCCATCGTCAGGCGTCTCCCCCGGCGGCTTCGGACGTTTCCTGTCGCTTGGCACGAGCCAGGTAGGCGGCTCCGACCAGGACGACCAGCAGATGAATCGAGACGATTTCAAACGGCAACAGGTAGCCGGTTTTCTCGCCGCGATCCTTGTGGATGCCGACCTCGGTGTCGGCCGGGATGCCGACCAGCCGCAGGCCGATGGCCCGTGACGTGTTGCCGGTTTCATCGTTGGTGGCCTCGGCCACGGGTCTGTGGCTGCGATCCAGTGTTTCCCATTCGACGTCGATCACCGTGAAGGCGATCACCGAGAAGAACAGCAGCCCGACAGCGGCTCCGACGAAGGTCTCGCCGGAGGACATCTGGATTCGTCGAAACGGCCCGCTGGCGGTCAGCATCACACCGAAGATCAGCAGCACCAGGGTGCCGCCGACGTAGACGAGCAACTGGGTGGCCGCGACGAAATCGGCGTCGAGCAGGAAGAACAGCCCGGCGGTCGAGCCCAGCGAGATGATCAGCGAGAAAGCCATGCGGACGATGTCCTGCAGGATCACCACCCCGATGGCACCGCCGCCGGCCAGAATCGCAAAGATCCAGAAGAGTGCCTGGTCGCTCACGGCCCGGTCTCCCCGTTCGAGGTCGAGGCGGTCGGCGACTGGTCGGCCGGACCGGGGATGGACTCAAGTCTCATCGTCGGCGCGGCCCGCTCACCTGTGGGGGTTCCCCAGATCGTGGTTTTTCCCGAGAACGAGAGTGCCAGCGGCCAGATCACCGCTCCCAGGAACAGCACGCAACTGATGGGCACAAGGTATTTCAGACAGGTCATCATCACCTGGTCGATCCGCAGTCGCGGCAGGGTCCAGCGGACCCAGATCTGCACGCAGACCAGGAGCGAGGCCTTCCCGAAGAAGACTCCGAAGCCCAGGGCATTGGCCAGCCAGGTCCAGACGTATGCGTCCGAACCGTATCGCGGACCGTCGAGGATGCCGTCCAGGCCGGGGATCCCGGTGTGCCAGCCGCCCAAAAACAGCAGCACTGCGATGCCGCAGACGGCGAACATGCTGGCGTACTCGGCCAGGAAGAAGAAACTCCAGCGGAAACCGCTGTATTCGGTCAGGAAACCGGCTACCAGTTCGCTCTCCGCCTCGGCCAGGTCGAACGGGGCCCGTTTGCAACTGGCCGTGGCGCAGACGAAGTAGACGAAGAATGCCAGGAAGCTGAACGGGTCGTGGAAGATGATCCAGTTGCCCAGGTGGCCGCTCTGCAGCCCGCCGATCTCGTTGAGGTTCAGTGAGCCGGCCGTGATGATCGGGATCACCACGCAGATCGACATCGGGATCTCGTAGCTGACCATCTGGGCAGCTTCCCGCATTCCGCCGAACAGGGCCCATTTCGAGCCGCTGGCGTAACCGGCCAGGATCACTCCGATCACCTCCAGGGACATCACCGCCAGCATCAGGTACAGGCCGATGTCCAGGCTGATGGCGATCCAGCCGTCGGAGAACGGCAGGAACATGAAGGCGGCCAGTGAACTGACGACCACCACGTAGGGAGCGACCCGGAACAACGGGCCGTCGGCGGCCTCCGGCACCAGGTCCTCTTTCTGAATCAACTTTCCGCCGTCGGCAATGGCCTGCAGCCAACCGAACTTGCCGCCGACGCGAGTGGGGCCGAGCCGATCCTGGATCCGGCCCGAGATCTTCCGCTCGGCCCAGATGAAAATGCCGGCCGGCAGTCCGAAGAAACCGGCCACCAGCGCCACGTGAATCACCGCCGCCAGGAACATGGCCAAGCTTTCGCTATTGAGCCATCCCTGGAGAATCGACTGGATCGTCGTCGCGGTGTCGGCCAGCGTGGGGGTCATCGCGGTGCTACCGGGTTCATCGTCACACGCAGTACCGAGCGCACCCGGGTCGATGGACGTGAACGTCCGCCGAAATCCGACGGAGGCCAAAGCAGGACCCGGGTCCGTCGTTGCATGCGTTCGGGACCCATTTGGACCCCGATCAAAGGCTGAACTATGCCAGATGGATACCGGGACTTCAAGAGAACCGGAGACCACGCGGTCGGGCGATGGCCGGTGGTCGAGCCACTTGCCACCGCAGACGGTTCACGCGAAACGGTTTGGTCGAGCCGAGGGGCTCTGCGGACGACTCAGCGAGTCGCAGGTGGTTGCGGATCGCTGCTGTCGGCCGGGTCGACAGCGAAGTGGATCGCCTCAAAATCGGCCGAGCGAGCCGCGTCGTAGGCGGCCAGGGCCTCGCCCAGCGGAACGTCCGGATCGATGTCCAGGATCACAGGCAACTCGCGAGCCGTGGCCGCCAGGGTCCGAAGAAATCTTGAGAGGTCACGATGCCGGTCGGGTCCGGAAAACGTCTGGCCTTCGACTTCGATTTGCATGCCCCCGTTTGCCTGGCCCGGGGCCATCACCCGCACCCAGGCTTCGCCCAAAGGCCGTTCCTGCGGAACTGCAGCAGCGGATTCGATCGAGCCACCCGAGAGCTCCGTTGGCAGGAGGCTCTCGCGGATCTGTCCCGTCGAAGCACACACGAAGAAGATCAGCAAAAGGAACACCACGTCAATCAGTGGAGTCATCGCCTGGCTGTCGTCGCGTTGTCGCTGATGATGGGTTGAGGGGATGCGCATTTGTTCGGTGGTGAAGGGGGCGCAGAGGTTACTGGGGGAGTACGGCGTAGCCGATTCGGGTGATGCCGGCCCGGGCGCAGGCCACCATCAGTGGTTCGACGACACGGAACGGGACCCGGCGGTCGCCGCGGATTCGTACCTCGTAGCCGCCGGTGCCCGCTTGGGAGCCGGCGTCCTTGAGCAGGCCGGAGACCTGGTCGAGGGTGACGATCCGGCCACCGACATGGAGGGACTGGTCGGAGGTGACCGTCACCACAAGTCGCTGGGGCACCGTGATATGGTCGTCCTCGGCTTCGCCGATCATCGGCAGATCGACCGGCTCGGTTGATTCGGTTCGGGCCGCGTGGCTGGCGACCAGGAAGAAGATCACCAGCAGAAAGACGATGTCGATCAGCGGGGTCAGATTCAGTGACACGCCCAGTTGGCGGACACGCGTGGGGATTCTCATGAGGACGGGGCCTCCGGCCGTTCGATCGCCACCGGGGGCACTCGACGCTCCTGCCGTTCGGTTGGTTGTCCGGTGGGTTCCTTCCGTCGCCGCGTCTGGCCACCACCACGGCCGAGGTTGGCCCGCTTGAATTCGGCCCAGGCGTGTTCGGCCATCAGGCTGGATTCGGCCACGAGTTCATCGATGCGGTTGCGGAAGATGGCGAACGCGGCCAGGGCCGGTACGGCCACGCCCAGCCCCATCAGGGTGGTGACCAGTGCCTGGTAGATGCCCGGAGCGAGTTCACTGACCGGCGGGTTGATCTTGTTGGCAAATTCCTGGAAGGCGACGATCATGCCCCAGACGGTTCCCAGCAGGCCCAGCATCGGGGCGATGGTACCGATCACCGAGAGATATTCGATTTTCCGGAACAGCCTCGCCGCCTGTTCGGCGCTGGCGTCTTCCATCGACTTCTCGACCGCCGGGTAACCCAGTGGTGCTTCGGCGAGTCCTTCGGCCAGCACGGCGCTCAGGAAACTGGGGCGTTCGCGGCAGAGTTGGTCAGCCTCGGTGAACCGTCCGGCCGACAGCAGTGAGCCGAACGAGTCGGCCAGGCCTGTGGGCATCAACGCCTTGCGACGAATCGTCAGCATGTGTTCAACGATCAACGCGACCATGGCCATTGACAGGGCGAGGATGACCAGGCCAATTGTCCCGCCGGCTCGGAGCAGTTGCCTGAGTGTCATCGCATTGGTCGAGGGTTCGGATTTTTCGACCAGTTTTCCGGTCGTGGCGTCGTAGAGCTTGGTCTCGGTCGGGAGGGATTCGGCCTCGGACACGTCGGGCGTGCTGGCCGTTCCGGTGGTGGATGGTGCGGCGGGGACCTGTGGTCGGGCGATGGCCGGTACGAGCAGGCTCGCGGCGATCACGGTGAAAACGAGTCGGCTGGGGCAGTGACGGCTCATGGGGTGGTGCGCCTCGTGCGCGGTGGGGGGGGCTGAGTGACGGCCGATTCTCGGGCGGCCGGCGTGCCGGCGAAGCGTTGCTGGAGATCCCGGTAGAGTGTTTGGGCGGCCGAGGCCTGGTTGTCCGAGAGCAGGGAGTTGGCAGCAAGCTGCGTGGCGCGTGCGGCCAGGAACCGATCGTCGTCGAAGACCAGCGATGTCCACATCAGTGCCGAAGCGGCCGGCTGGAACTGACGTCGCTGGAGCCGGGCCAGCCCGATCACGAACCGCGGTCCTCCTCGGAGTTCCAGCGGCAGCTTGCGGATGTGTCGGGTCCAGGAGTCCAGGTCCCTGGGAGTCACCTTTCCGTTTTTCATGTCGGCTCGCCAGCACTGGGCCACGGCCAGGCCGCGGACGCGTGGGTCAGGCGAAATTCGTAGTTTCCGCAACTGAGACTCGGCTTCCACGGCGTACCCCGAGTCCCGGAGCAGATGGCTGGCGGCCAACAGTGCGGCGACATCACCGGATCGCACCCGCCACGCCTTCGCCTCACTGGCGACCGACGGATCCACCGTTCCGCTGATCCGCCAGTCCAGTGGCACCAGTTCGAAGTGACGCGTCCTCCTCGCACTCTCCGAAAGGCCCAGGAAATGAGATCCTGCACGTCGGTAGTCTCCACCATGCAGGGCGCAACGGACCAGCCCGGCGAGCAGTTCCCGGCGAACCCAGGCCCGGGAGGCGCCTTCGAGTGCCAGGCGAAACGACTGCTCGGCTTCAGTCACGGCACCTCGCTGGAGGTGTTTCCGTGCTGCCAGGTGCGGGGCTGAGTGGGCGGGAATGACCGAGACAATCCGCTCGGCCGGAATCTTCCACGGCGCAGCTCGTCCGCGGGACTTGACCACGATCTCGTCCGCGTTGTAGTCGGTGATCTGGCCCACGTGCGTCAGGCGTCCGCGTCCGTCGACCTGGCGGACGATGACGCGGTCGCGGGCCTGGGCGGGCAGACGGTCGGTGGCCAGCACGAGAGCCGAACCGGCGACGAGCCACGCGGTGGCCCGGGCCAGGCGACAGCCGGGCTGATCAGCGGTTCCGTCGAGGAGCAGAGAAGGTGTTGATGTCACGGTAGCGATACCGGCCGCCGTTGAGGGTGGCGAGTTTCTTGACGTAGTGAGTGGAGGTCAATTCGGCACCGACGCCGAACTTGATCGTGTGAATGCGGGTGCGACCCCGGTTGCGACGGGTCAGCCGTTCCATGTCGCCGGGATGGATCGAGGAGTTCGCGTCGGCGTCGGTCAGGAAGAAGATCACCTCGGGGTCGAACGACAACGCCTTGGTCAAGGCCGGGAAGTGGAAGGTGCCTCCGTCGGGTGTCACCGCGGCGATCTTCTGCCGGGCGAGGGTCTTGTTGATGTCTGTGGCCCGGTGCAAGGTGGTGCGTCCGCCGAGAGTCAACAGGCTGTGCTGCACGTTGTAGAAGATGACCTGGAACTGCTGGGTTTCGTCGAGGTGCTGGAGACTGCTGAGCAGGTCGGCCTTGGCCATTTCCAGGGCGTGGCCTCCGGCCATGCTGCCCGAGCGGTCCAGCACGTAGACGAATCGAGTCCCCTTGTCACGGATGCCCATGAACTGGGTTTCCCCTTTCTGCAACCCGGCCAGGGGAGGGCCGCCGGTGAGGGCGGATCGGGGCAGCAGTTGAGAGGAGTCGGCCAGGGGCGAGGTGGGTGTGCGAGCACCCGGGCCGAGAATCTGCGGGCCGACCGAATCGGGCAGCGAGAGAAGTTGGTCGATCGCCTGGTTGTCGGGGGTTTCGGCAGCGGAGACCGGTTCAGAGACCTGTTGCGGAGCGGGGGGAGCCGTGTTGTCGGTGTCGGAGTTGGAATCGGAGTTCAGGCCCGAGGACTTGACGACCAATCCCACGTCACGAAAATCACCGGCTCCATCCTCACCCACCGATCTCTGGCAACTCTGCAACCCCATGGCGCAGGCGACCAGCAGCAGCAGGTGGAGCACGACCGAGACAATCCAGCCGGGGATAGCTCGGCCCTGGACGGCACGCAGTCCCTGCATGGTGGTCACTCCGAGACGTCCCTAGCGAGACCCTGGTCGACGGGCTGGTGCCGAGCCACCTGGTCGGCTGGGGGCTCCGCCTTCGGTTCCGGCCGCGGTGGACTGGGACTGCCGCATCTGCCTGAGATAATCGTCGGTGTTGTCGGTGACACGGACGCCCGGGGCGGGCTTGAAAGTAAAGACGGTGTCGGCCAGGCGGACGTTGACTTTGACGTTGCGGAACTCGAGGCTGACCATCGGCTTGAGTACCTGGCGACCGGGGACCTTCTTGAGGTAGACGACGCGGTGTGGGAACTGCGTGGCCTTGTCGATGTAGACCCGAACGCGGTCGGGCACGTATTCGGGCAACTCGTCGCTGACCGGCCGATCGTCGTCGGTGAGGGTCTGCAGAAACGAGGCATTCCAAGTGCCTTCGATGATGATGAACGGGCGGCCCTGGAAGGACTGTTCGCGACGGCGGTTGAAACTCATCGACTGCTCGAGTGATCCGAGCAGGGCCTCGAGGCCACCCAACCCGAGGTCGGCTTCGAACTGGCCGGGTTGCGGCCTTGGTCCCGAAGCGGCGGCCAGTTGTTTCATTTCCTTGAGGATTCTGGGCACGTTCCTCTTGGTGGCCAGCACGATCAGGCCGATTTTCTGCTGGGTGAACAGCGTGGTGCCGTCACAGACCTGGATCAGGGATCCCTTGGTTCGACCCACCTCCAACTGAAATTCCAGACGCAGCTTTTTGTCCTGGCCCTGCATGTACTTGCCGGTGGCCTGGAACCGTTTGCCACGGACCACGATCGTCTCGACGATCTCGGCCTGGAATGGCACCAGGTCCTTGAGTTTCCCGCGGGACTCGCGGAGGGCATCGGCAGGCCGTTGACGCCGTTTCGGGGTCTTGGCTGTCGCGGCGTTTTTGCTTTTTTCAGCGGGGGCTTTCCTGGCCGGCTGCTCCTGGGCGGACAGGTGAATCGAACCGGTGATCAACATCGCGACAACCAGCCGGAGGATCAGCGAGACGTTCGGAACTCGGGAAAAGTGCATGTGAGTCGGATCGTTGTATCGACTGGAGAAACTGGGACGAGTGTTCATGTTGTCCGGAAAATGCCGAAATTGCCAAAGATGCGGGGTGCAATCGGTCGAAAACACAGGTGAACGCAGGTCGCAAGAGGCAAAACCGGTCCCGTCTCGTGAAAGCGAGCGGGTCGGGCAAATGGGTGACCGATCGGTTCTGGACCATTCTAGGGGCAACCTGTCTGACCCGTCGATGGGAATTCGGGAGAGTCAAGAGGACTCTGCAATGAAATACTACTTCCTGGCACTTGGTACGTTTCTGGTCGTCTGCGTGGGTTGCCACGTCGACGGTCGCAGTTTTGGGGACAGCGGCGACTACCACGCGCCCCCGGCACACGCGATGCAACGGCCTGGGCCGATGGTCGACGGGCCGGGGCCTGGTGTGTTGCCGATGATGCAACAGGCCGCGGCGGCCCGTGCATTCTCGACGCGACGAACCCAGATCCGGTTTATCCGTCCCGTGGGGATGAAGATCGGTTGGAAGACCGGTCAGACCTACGCCGAGAACCAGCGGGTCACTCCGACGACCTACGATTTTGTCCAGGGAGCCACCTACCGGCTGAAACTGACCGAGGTCGCCGGTCGCGACGGCATGACGCTGTACCCGACCATGCAGGTTTATCCGGCTCACGCCACCAGTGACGCCTACCTGGCTCACAACAGCGTGCCGCTGGAGTTGACCGACGAGGATCTGGACCAGGTCGAGAGCAACAACTTCGTCACGAAGGTGATCTACCTGCCCGATCCGCAGCACCAGGAACTGGCTGTGGCCGGTGTCGAGATGCTGGTTTCTACCCGTCTCGATCCGGGCGTGGACCCGGTTTCCGAAGCGGACCGTCGTGGCACGATCATGGTGGTGCTGCGAGTGGGCAACATGGACATGCAGACCGCCACGACCGGGCCGGCTCCCAGCGACGGAGCAGCGATGCTGGGCCCCGGTGGCATCCGACCGGTTTCATTCAACACGGCTGTGACTGCCGACGGTGCCAAGGGACAGTTCGTGCCTCCGACACCGATCTCCGTCATGGACCAGGGTATGCCGGGCATCCCCGGCCCGATGCTGATGGGGCAACCGGCCGGCCCCGGCCAGCCGGGAATGAACCCGATTGCCGGTGTTGGTGGCACTCCCCAGTGGGGCATGCCGTGGTCTCCGACTCCGATTGGGCTTCCTGGTCCGGCTCACCTCCCCCTGGGAGGACCTGCCGGGCTGCGGAGCTACACGGTCAAGAACAACACGCCGGTTGAACGGCACGATCCGGTCCGGGACTTCCGGGTGGTGGTCAAGCACAATCCGGGCATCCGGATGCCTGAACCGGTTTCCGAGGTTCGGTACACCGAGAAACATCCGACCTTCGCACCCGGGACACTCAGCCGGCCCGCATGGGCCAACCCCAACGGCCAGTAATTCGGCCGGTGGGGGAGACTCCTGCCCCGGCAGGGAGGGATCGCCGTCACTCTTCGCCGGTGACCGGGATCCCGGACAAACCGCTTCTACACAACAGCCGGGATCTCAATCGCCATGCTCCTGGGTTCCTCTCGGTCGCCTGTGACACCGCTGCGGTGGTGGTCGAGGCTTGGGCTGATGACGGCAGTACTGTTGTCGTGGGTGCCTCCGACGTCGGCCCAGTTGCCGGTGGGCCGCGACGTCTATTCTCCACTCAGTGCCCGGATGTCTCCGGGAGCGGTGGCCCGGTGGTCGGCCCAGGCGGGCCGATCCGGATCGCCTCGTATGGCCTACTTCCAGCCGGTCGAAGTGCGGCTGGTGGACACTGGTCCCGGTGGCGGTGGCCGTGTGACCTGGTACTCGGCTCTGCAGGCAACCGGTGAACGGATAGCCCCAAAGGGAATTGTCACGGCAGCGGCCCCGCATTCGGCGGGCCTGCTGGTCGGCGGGACTTACCGGGTGGGTATCAGCGACATGCCCGGTTTTCCCGGGGTCTCGATTTATCCGACCATCGAGGTGATCGATCGGCTTCATCCGCCGTCGGATCGTCAGTATGAGTTTCCCGTTCCGGTCGAATTGACCGGCGAGGACATCCGGTTGGCGTTGCAAGGGCACCTGGTCACCCGCGTGGTATACCTGGAGGAGCCCCGGCTCTCGGCCGGTAACGAACAGACACGTCCGATGATGGTCCGCGATCTCGATCCGCGGCGCAATGCCCTGGCCGAGGCAGATCGGGCGGGTCGGCCGATGGTCATTCTCCGCCTGGGAAGTCGCACGCCTCCGACCCGGAACGCACCTGCTGCGTTCTTCGGAACGGGGTTGCCGATCCAGTTTCCCAAGCCGCCGGCTGTATCGCGACGGCGTTCGGCTGGAGGGCGTTTGGTGTCGGGCCGCGTTGACGGCCGAATTCGCATCAGGTCGAAAGGCAGTTCGCCGGTCCAGGTGGCAGGAGGCGCCAGGTGAGGCGGTTGGACGAAGCTCGATCACCGATTCGGAATGGCTGGCGCCGCCTGGCTGCCGTTTCGGCGTGCGCACTGACGATACCGTGGGCCGGTGGATGTGTTTCGGTTCCCACCGACCATGCCGGACCGCCAGGACACTTCGAGGACCAGTCGGGAATTTCCCGTTCAACGGTCGCAACCGATGGTGCGAACGTGGTCCGGTTGGCAGCCGTCGGCGCGTCAACGACGGCTCCGAGGATCCAGCCGGTACGATTGCCGGCGATGCCCCGGCAGCGATCTGTTGACGAATCGCAACCGGGTGGGCCGGATCCGGCCGTGGTGGAAGCCCATCCCGACGAATTTGTGATCGATGGGGGCGACCGCGGGAATCCGGTGCATTACCAGTCGTTCCTGAGGTACGGAGTCGAGACCGAGGACACGATTGCCGAGTACACCGATGACGAGGGGGCCAGTCACGTGTTGCCGAGCAACCGGGTGGCGATCTATGCCCCCCGGTTCGCCGCGATTCGTACCGTCCAGTTGCCGATCGAAGGGTTCGGGGTCGAACGGATGGCCTCGGCACACCGGTTGACTCGCGAGGTCCGCCTGACGACCCGGGAGGGGTCACGACAGCATCGGCAGCAACTGGGAGCCGTCGATGCCAGGATGCGGTCTCGCGCGAGCGGCTTGCTGGGTGAGACCCGGACCGCCGGCATGTCGAGGCTGCTGCGGAGTGGTGAACACGTCAAGTTGCTCAATGTGTTCGAGGAGACAGGTGGTTTGGTCGCCGGGCGAATGGACCAGGCCGACAATGCCCGGCTGGCCCGGTCGCTGGAGAACGCCGCTGCGTGGGCCGGTGATGAGTCACCTCGTGCGACGGCATCGACGGCTGCCGGCCAGTCGATTCAGTCGACCCCCTGGGTCGGTTCCTACACCGGGCTTGAGATTGAACACAAGAAGATCGGCCAGTTGAAGATCGTCAAACTGGCCGATCGCGACACCGCCCGTTCCGATGACGTGATCACCTTCACGCTGAGGTTCGACAACGTGGGCGAGCGTCCGCTGACCAAGGTCCGTGTCGTCGACAATCTCTCTCCCCGGCTGGATTACATCGACGACAGTGCCACGCTCGGTTTCAGCGACGAGACCGAGAAGACGCCCCCGGAAGAGGCTCGCGGGGGGCGAATCACTGTCGATGACAACGAGCAGGGCAGCCAGGTGCTGGTCTTCGAACTGGATGAACCGTTGCCCGGTGGAGTGGGTGGCGTGATCACATTCCAGGCCCGAGTCCGTTAGGCCGATCCCCGGGGTTGCTTGCCTTCCGGGCCGCGATCGCCTGCAATCGTTGGCATGTTCCAGGTCTGTGATGCCGCCTCCGTTGGAATTGACCCCGCCCGCTGGAAACGTGTCGGTGAACTGGCCGACGAGTTGTGTTCATCCGGGCAGGTTGGAGCCATCGGGATTTTCGTTTCTCGAGGCGATCGCACGACCGGGACACGGCTGTTCGGTCGCCAGCGGCTCGCCGACGAAGCCGACGGGACGATTCGTGATGATGCGGTCTTCCTGATCGCCTCGATCACCAAGCCGATCGTGGCGATGTCGGCCCTGCTGTTGGTCGAAGCCGGCCAGGTGCGATTGGACGACCGGGTCAGCCGCTACCTCCCGGAATTCGGCAACAACGGCAAGAACGGCATTCGGATCCGGCACCTGCTGACCCACACGTCGGGATTGCCGGACATGTTGGACGAGAACCAGCAGTTGCGAGAGGCAGGGGCGGGCCTCGAGGAATTCGTGGCCGGGACCTGTCGGGTCGAACCGGATTTCCAGCCGGGCCGCGGAGTGCAATATCAGAGCATGGGGTTCGCGATCCTTGGGGAAGTGATTGCCCGGGTTTCCGGCCAGGGGTGTGCCGACTGGTTGAATTCACAGGTGATTGGACCGCTTGGGCTCGAGTCCACTCGCCTGGGAGCAAGCGACGACTGGTTCGAAGGCGAGCGACCGATGGTGGATCGGATTGCCGAGATCCGCACGCCACCCGAACAGGAGGGGGTCGACTGGAACTGGAACCAGCGTTACTGGCGTCAACTGGGAGCACCGTGGGGCGGGCTGTTGACGACACCGCGTGAACTGGCGGTGATCGGCCGGATGATGCTCGAAGGGGGCCGCGGGGTGATTTCACCAGCCTCGGTGGCCGCGGCGACCTGTAATCAGTTGTCGGCGATGGCGGACGTGCCCGAGGCTGACCGACGATGCAAGCCCTGGGGACTGGGATGGCGATTGAACTGGCCGGCCACCAGTGCCAACTTCGGTGATCTGTTGGGACCGGCGACCTACGGTCACTGGGGTGCGACCGGGACGTTGATGTGGATTGATCCCGATCGGGATACGGTTTGCGTGATCCTGACGACCGAGCCGCAGGAACCCCACGGGAGACAAATCGCTCAGCTCTCCAATGCGATCTCAGCGTCTTTGGTGTGAACTGCTCGGGCGCGGTTTCTTGAAGGCACGCGAGCGAGTGCTATACTGGCCCCCGCCAAACGGCTTCTGCGCAAGTGGCGGAATTGGCAGACGCGCCAGGTTGAGGGCCTGGTGGGCTTTACAGCCCGTGGAGGTTCGAGTCCTCTCTTGCGCACTTTGATCCGGTCCGACAATTGCCCCCCCGGCCGCACTGGCAGTCGGGGGGGCGATTGTCGTTTCCGACCGGCTTCAGTCGGTCAATTCGTATGGGTCGCCCAGCCGTTTCATCTCGCGTTTGAGCAGAGCCTCGAGTTCCTTCCGTTTTGCGGCGTACTTCGGGTCGTCGGCCAGGTTGACCTGCTGGGGCTTCGGCGTGTGGCCCAGCAGGCTGCTGATCGCCTTGGCCCGGTGCTCGACGAGAAACTCGCGTGGATTCTCCTTGAGATCGAACAACTGGGTACGGCGGACTTTTCCGTCCAGCACGTCGTACTTGATCAGCTTGAACCGTCTCGTCTTGACGGCCCGCATTCCCGGCTTGGTGCCGCCGGTATAGACGCCGTAGAGCGAATCGCGGACCGCATCGGTTTTTCCCTCCAGGACCTTGCGGAAACTGCGGCCCTCGACCGATTCGGGAGGCGTGATGTCGGCCAGGTCACAGAAGGTGCGGAGGGTGTCCAGCAGGTAGATGTAGCCGGAGGCCCGCGTGCCGGGCTTGATCCCCGGTCCGGTGACGATGAAGGGGACCCGCCAGGTGTGTTCGTAAAGGTTCTGCTTGCCGGTCAGCCCGTGACGGCCGACGGCGATGCCGTGGTCGGAGGTGAAGACGACGTAGGTGTTTTCCAGTTCCCCGGTCATCTCGAGTTGCTTGATCACTCGCCCCACCTGGTTGTCGATGTTCTCGATGCAGGCGTACTCGCGACCCAGTTCGTTGCGGATCGTGGCTGGGTCTCGTCGTTTCATCACGCCCTGGACCCGCACCTCGTCTCTCAGTCCCGGGTGCCCGTGGTGGAACGGGTGTGCGGCCAGGTAGTTGACCGGCAGGGGGGGGGCCTTGGGGTTGACTGTCTGGCCGGGGCCCTTGTTGCTGGCTCCGTACTTGCGAGCCAGTGTCTCCGGGGCGTTCCTGGGGTCGTGGGGATGTGAAAAGCCCATGTAGAGCAGGAACGGGGCCTTGTCGCCGGCCTGTTGTCTCTTGTCGAGGAACTCGATGACGCGGTCACCGTGCCAGCGGCTTCCGGTTTCCGGGTCGCTTCCCCTCCGGGTCGCGTCGTGGTGTTCGGTGAACAACGCGTTGGCTTCCCGGAAGCTGTTTCCCCGCTTGCATGTCCGGAAGGTGGAGTAGCCGGCCCGGTTGAAGATGGCCGGCAGGCTGTTTTGGGCAGCTTGCTGGCGGCGGGCGCGATTGCGGGTCAGTCCCGGTCCCCGCGCGCCGGGAATTCTCCAGACGGTGCGGCCGGTCATGATCATCGTTCGCGATGCCGTGCAGACGGCTCCGGACCAGGCGCCCATGTGGTGGGCGTCGTCGAGCACGATGCCGCGGCGGGCCAGCCGATCGATGTGGGGGGTCTGGCAGACGGTGTTGCCGTAACACGAGAGCGTTTCCGGTGACTGGTCGTCGGTGAGAATGAACAGAAAATTGGGCCGCTTGGCGGGGGTCGGTCCGGCCGCCTGAGATGTCGAAACCACCGCCGGGCAGATCACCGCAGCGGTCAGCAGCAGGATGAGTGTTGCTCGAGTGGACATCGGCCTGGCCTCGCGAGGTGTCTCGTGTTGGAGAGCAGTGAATCTGTTGGAGAATCCCGAATCGGCGTTCCATCGTCAACCGGCCCGAGTTGTCCGGCCGTTGGCGGGTTTTTTGTCGAATCGCTATGGTGGCTCTCTCACGCTTGGAACCAACCGGCCACCCTTCACACGCTTGTGCCATGCGACGCCGGATCCCGCTGTTCAACGCCGACGACGAGCGAGAGGGGCTGCGGCGGGCGTCGCGGTTCAACGCTCAGTTGCTGGACCACCTGAGGCCTCACGTGGTCGCTGGAACCACCACCGAGGAAATCGACCGCCTCGCCTACTCGTATACGCTCGATCATGGCCACACTCCGGCCTGCCTGGGATATCCCGGCGCCGTGGTGCCGTATCCCAAAAGCATCTGCACCAGCGTCAACGACGTGGTCTGTCACGGGATTCCCGATGACCGGGCACTGGAACCCGGGGACATCGTCAATGTCGACCTGACGACGATCGTCGACGGGTGGTACGGGGATCAGAGCGAGATGTTTCTGATCGGAGAGGTCAGCGAATCAGCCCGGCAAGTGGTACAGGTCGCCTTCGACAGCCTCTACCTGGGCATCCGCGCGATCAAGCCCGGCGGCCAGGTTGATGCGATAAGCCGGGCGATCTACGACTACGCTCGGGGCCAGGGGATGGACGTGGTTCGCGAGTATCAGGGGCACGGCATCGGCCGCCGGTTTCACCAGGAACCGGGGATCTCTCACGTTCCGTCGCGGCCTCCCAATCGCACGGTGATCGAGCCGGGCACTTGTTTCACGATTGAACCGATGATCAATACCGGCAGCTGGCACACGGTGCCCGACGAGAGCGACGGCTGGACGGTTCGCACCCGTGACGGTGGACTCTCGGCCCAGTGGGAACACACGCTGCTGATGACCGAGGACGGGCCCGAGATCCTGACCTTGACCGAGGACGGTCCCAAAGAGGGCCAGAGGATCTAGAGTCGGCAGGGCGGCAAGAAAAACGATCTTGTCACGCGGGTCCCCGCACGGGTAAACATCAGCCGGATCGGTTGCTGATCAAGGGTGCCGATCCCTCTGACCTCGTCCACAGCCAGGAATCCGGATGCCCGCTTCGGCCCACGACCCCGCTGCGGATTCCGGTCGTCTGGCAGGCCGGATTGATGGCCCCGTGGCCGTGATCGGCGACGTTCACGGCCAGTTGGATCTGCTCGACCGCCTGATCGAGAGGCTGGCCGGGTGCGGGGATTTTGACAACCGCTGGATCGTGTTGCTGGGTGACCTGGTTGACCGGGGCCCCAATCCTCGCGGGGTGATCCAACGGGTGATGGAATTGACTGCCACGCATCCGCGGACCACCGTCGCCTGCGGCAACCATGACCTGGCGATGGCTGGCTCACTGGGTCTGGTGCCGGTGCCCGAGGAGGCCGACTGGTCTCGCAGATGGCGGCGTGGATACCAGTGTGAGACGACTTTTGCTTCGTACGGCGTCGCTGCAGGTGACTTCGCGGGCCTGGCCCGGGCGGTCCCCGACGATCATGCCCGGTTGCTGGCCGGATTGCCCTGGGTTGTGGAACACCCCGAGTTGATCGTCGTCCATGCGGGACTGGTTCCGGAACTGCCGACCGAGACCCAACTGCAGATGCTGCGGCAGCGCGACTTTTCGCTGCATCGGCCTCCGTGGTTGTGTCGCAAGGACCTGGGAGCAAACGTGTTTCCGGCCGATTGCCGGGTCCCGATCGTCTCGGGCCATGTTGCCCAAAAGCGGCCGCATGTCGGATCTCGTCGCATCCTGCTGGATACGACCGGTGGCGTTGGTGGAGAACTGACGGCGTTGCTGCTGCCCGAGCATCAGTTGGTCACCTCGCACCGCGACGCTCGCCCGGTTCGCCAAAGCTGGTGGCCGTTCGGCCGTCGGGCGGCCTAGCGGCCTGCGGCGACTGCTACTTTTTCTTCGGTCGGGCCGGCAACCGTCCGGGCGGTCGCACTCCGGCACCGTTTTGCTTGGTGGCCGAATCGCCCAGTTCAGCTCGGGCCTGGTTGGCCAGGGCCTGCAGGCGGGTCACCACTTCGGCGTGGTCGCCGATGACGTTGGTGGTCTCGCCGATGTCCTGGGCCAGGTCGAACAATGCCAGTCCGGTACGCTTCTGGACGTACCGGACCGGTTTGCCTCCGGTCCCCCCCTTTCGTCCGGCAAGACTGCGATAGGCATGGGGGAAATGCAGTTTCCAGCGTCCGCTGCGGACAGCCTGCAAGTGTCGTCCCCAGTAGAAGTAGTAGGCCTCGTGCGGGCTCCTGGCGTTCTCCCGCCCGGAGATCAGTGGCCAGATGTCGTGCCCATCGATCTTGTGACCTTGTGGCAGTTGCCGGATTCCGGCGAGCTTCGCCAGAGTGGGCAGGATGTCGATCGTCCCGGCCACTTCGCGACAGACATGCCCGGCGGGCACCTGGCCCGGCCACCACATCACGGTCGGTTCACGCTGGCCGCCGTCCCAGGTTGTCCCCTTGCCCTCGCGCAACGGCAGGGCCAGTCCGGAGTGCGTGCCGTAGTTCAGCCACGGTCCGTTGTCGGAGGTGAAGATGACCAGCGTGCGGCGGTCCAGCTTGTGTTTTTTCAGCGCCGCCACGATCTGGCCCACCGACCAGTCGATCTCCATGATCACGTCACCGTAGAGGCCTCGTTGGGATTTCCCCTGAAACTTGTCACTGACGTATAGCGGTACGTGTGGCATCGAATGGGGAACGTAGAGGAAGAACGGCTGCTTCTTGTTCTGCTCGATGAACTTCACCGCCCGTTCGGTGTACCAAGTGGTCAACTGTGCCTGGTCCTTGCCGGTCACCTGCGGGTTGACGATTTTCTCTTTGTCGAACAGGGGCAGGTGAGGCCACCTTTTGAGCCGTTCGGCCATGGGCAGATGGGCGACACCGGGATGGTAGGGCCACATGTCGTTGGAGTAGGGCAGCCCGAAGTAGTCGTCGAATCCGTGGCGTGTGGGCAAAAACGGCTTGTGGTGGCCCAGGTGCCATTTGCCGTAGATCGCCGTGGCGTAGCCGCGAGTCTTGAGTACCTCGGCGATGGTCCACTCGTTCTTGTTGATCCCGTGGCGGGACTTGGGGCCGAGTGCTCCCTGGATGCCGATGCGGTTGGGGTAACAGCCGGTCAGCAGTGCGGCTCGAGAGGCCGAGCAGACAGCCTGGGCCGAGTAGAAGTCGGTGAAGCGGGCGCCCTGGCCGGCCAGCCTATCCAAATGAGGGGTCTTGATGTCCGGCGAGCCGAAACAGCCGAGATCCTGGTAGCCCTGGTCGTCGGTGAAGACGACGACGAAGTTGGGACGATCGGTGACGTCGCGGCTGTCGGCCAGCCCGGTACCGCTACCCGACAGCAGTGTCACCAGCAGGGGCAGGACGGGGAAGCGCGAGATGAACGGCTGAAGGCGGGTCATGAGAGTCTTCCGTCAGCGGGGCAGCTTGGAGTCCACAGCATGGCGTCGTTGTCCACGCTGGCCCAGCCTAGGTCCCCGAGAGCCTCTTGTGTACCTCCAGCCCGCCGGCCAGCAGGTAGAACAGCAACACGGCCACCAGGGCCAACAGACCGATCCACCGTGTGGCCAGTTTCTCGCCGACCAGTGACCGGCGTCGGCCGAGCACCAGCAGCGCCACGGCCACAGCCGGCAAGAAGGCCGCTCCGACGATCGCGTACCATTTCTGGATCTCAGCGAACCGGGTCCACAGCCCGGCCAGCGGGATTGTCGCCAGTGCCAGCAGCCACCCCCGGTATGGCCACGACCGTGTGGAGATCTGCTGGCCGACTTCGCGGCTGCCCCACAATGACCAGGTGTCGGCGAACAGGTACGGAACGCTTTGCCAGACACCCAGCAGGCTGCTGAAGATGGCCCCCCAGGCCCCGATCAAAAACGCCCAGCGGGCGAAGTGTCCGGCGGCTCCGAGTCGATCCTGCAGGCGATCGGCCAGGTCGACCAGGAGCCGCGAACCCGATCCGCTGGTTTCCAGCCCGGTGGCCAGCACGACCATCGCCAGGCCGAACACCCCGGTCATCACGTATCCGGCGGCCAGGTCGATGCGGCAGATTCTCATGGCGTCGCCGCCGGTTCGCCCTTCCTCGCGGATCCAGTATCCGTAGCACAAAATTGTCACCGTTCCACCGACTCCACCGGTCAAGGCCACGGTCCACCCCAGTCCGTCTTCGGCCGGTTGGGGAATGGTCGGCACCAGCAGTCCTCTCAGGCAATCCCCCAGGTCGGGGCCACTGGCCAGGGCGGTGGTGACCACGGTCACGAACATCACCCCGATACAGATGCCCATCACCCGTTCGAACAGCCGATAGCCACCGATCCAGACCAGTCCCAGGGCGACCAGCGAATGGACAATGCCGTAAACAATCTTGTCGGCATCGGGGGTTGAACCGGGCAAGGGCCAGATCGCGTGGGCGGTGGCCCCGCACGCACTGACCAACGCCGATCCGACAAAAAAACTCCACGCAGCCAGGTAGATGGTGAAGACCGCCAGCACTCCCCGGCCCAGGTGCCGTGCGGTGCCTTCCAGCAGTGTCTGGTCTGTGGCCAGTTGCCAACGCGCCAAGCCCTCGGTCAGGACGAACTTCATCACTGCTCCGACAATGACCGCCCACAGCACAGCAGTCCCCAGCCGGCTGCCGGCCAGGGCTGCGGTGGCCAGGTCGCCAGCGCCGACGCCAGTGGCCGCCACCAGCATGCCCGGGCCGAGGATTGCCAGGATTCCGATCCGTCTGGCCGGAGGTGCATTCATGTCGGAATTGGCCTGGAGGACGAGGCGTGGGGTTGATGCGAGTCGTATACTCTAGTGCCCGGCTGGTTCGGTCGGGAACCGGTCGCCTGCGGTGTCCGGGACGGGGTTTGACAGGGAGAAGCCATGCGGCGGGGGGGAGTCTCGATTTTCGACGTGGTCCAAACGGTATCGGTGGCGACGGTGGTGCTGTGGGCGGTCGTCGTGGGAGCTCCGGCAGAAGTGGTTGCCGGCAAGTTCAACGCTGTGCTCAAGGTTGGCCAGCCGGCGCCGGCCTGGGAGGGGTTGTTGGGTGTTGATGGCAAGAGGCATTCGCTTGGGGATCTGAAAGACGCCCGGGCCGTGCTGCTGGTTTTTCTCTCCAACCGTTGCCCGATGACCCGATCCTACGAGGCGCGACTCAAGAAACTGGTCTCCGGGTATCGCAAGTCGGGACTGGCGGTGATCGGAGTCAGTATTGGGCACTCACCTACCGACCGGCTCGAAAAGATGATCGCTCGCTCGGCCCTCTCGAAATACAACTTCCCTTACTGCATCGACCTGACCCAGCAACTCGGACGCCGTTACGGAGCCACCTGTACGCCGCACGCCTTCCTGCTCGACCGCAAACGCCGGGTCGCCTACATGGGGGCGATCGACGACAACGTCGATCCCGGCAAGATCGAACATCACTACCTGCGAGACGCGATCCGGGCCGTGTTGGCCGGAAAGCGACCCGAGGTGTTCGAGACGCTGCAGAAGGGTTGCGAGATCAAGTACGTGGCGAGGTGAGTGGTGTGTCCGCTTCTGTTCCCCTGCCGATCCTGTCCGCTGCGTGCCTGCTGATCGTCGGCATTTTGTTCGGGGTCATCCTCGGCAGGACGTGGGGTGTTCGCCGGATGATCAACGAGGCCGTCCGCGACGCGGATGTCGCCGTTCGGACTGACGAGTTGACGGGGCTGTCGAATCGGCGGGGATTCGAGCGGTGTTATGAGCGGTGCCGCGACGGTCGCCGGAAGTCCGACTGGCCCGTGTCGGTGCTGTTCATCGACCTGGATCACTTCAAGACGGTCAACGACACGCACGGCCATCCCGCCGGCGATCTCGTTCTCGGCCACGTGGCCCGACTGGTCGACGAGAGCCTCCGCGAACGCGACACGGTGGCTCGTCTCGGTGGAGACGAGTTCGTTGCCCTGCTGCCGGGGGCGGCACTGTCTGAAGCCACGGAGGTGGCCGAGAGGGTTCGGGCCGACGTGGAATCGCAGAGCGTCCCGGTGGGTGAGGTCGACTGGAAGGGGTCGGTCAGCATCGGGGCCATCGAGATCACTCGCGGCGAGGAACTGGCGTCAGTGCTCCAGCGGGTTGATCGGGCGGTGTACGCGGCGAAACAGGCCGGCCGCAACTGTGTCCACGCACACGACCACGATCACTCGGCCGCGATCACCTAGCCCAGTTCGTCCAACGTCAATGTCGGACACTCGATCCCGTCGAGCATCCTGTCGACCGACGCCTCGTCCTTGAACCCGCTGCCGGTGACCAGGCAGATGACCACCGCATCGGAATCGATTCGTCCGGCGGTGGCGGCTTCCAGGCAACCGGCCAGGGCGGTGGCGCCGGCCGGTTCGGTGAAGATGCCCTCCTCGGTCGCCAGCCGTTGTTGTGTGTTCCAGACCGCCTCGTCGGTGACCAGTTGTCCCCGGCCTCCGGTCGGTCTCAGCTCTTCGACCACCAGGTGCCCATCGTTGATGTTGGGCACCTGCAGCCCGCTGATGTTGGTGGTGCACGTGATCGGCCGGGCCCGGTCGGCTCCCTCCGACAGCGCTGTTGCCATCGTGTCGTTGCCCTCCGGCTGCACGCACTCGATGGCCGGAGAGACGGGCAGCCGGCTTTCGGACACGAGTCGCGCGAAACCCCGGCAGACGGCCAAGCACAGGCCTCCACCTCCAGCGGGACAGAAGACGTGGTCGATGGGACGTTGAAGTTGTTGTTCGGCCTGTTCGGCCAACTCGAAACTGATCGTCTCGACGCCGGTCATGCCCGGGACACTGTAGATGTAGGAACTGACCTGCAAGCGGGCGTCCGGGGCTTCTCCCTGGGCCATCAGGGTTTCGAAAGCCTTCGCCGAGAGGTCGGGGTCGAGACCGAAATCCTTGATGCGGTAGACGTTTGCCCCGTAGGCCATCATCTGGCGCAGCTTCCCCTGGGGAGCCGTCTCGACCACGGCGATCTCGCATCGCATGCCCGCGGCGGCACAGTAGGCGGCCACGGCCGAACCGGTGTTGCCACTGGAGGTGGCCACGCAACGGGTCTGGTTCTCGGCCCGCATGGCCGAAATGGCCGCGGCACCGAACCGATCCTTGAACGAACCGGCCGGGTTGCCCGATTCGAGCTTCAGCCACAGGTTCTCGAGTCCGGCGGCCGGCCCGATCGATGTGGATCGGACCAGCGGAGTGTTCCCTTCGCCAAGCGTCACCCGGTGCTGTTCGGGCACCGGGGTGATCCAGTTGGCCCATCGCCAGATGCTCATCCGGGTTTCTCCCTGGTCCGGTTCGGATCAGACGCTGTCGGTACCGATGTCTTCCATGATCACGATCACCGAATCGTTTTCGTGCACCCGGGGGTAGGTCCGGATGGCCAGCACGTATCCGGTCTGGGTGCAGGCGATCTCGCGGACATCGTCACCAGTGACGTTGGTCACGTGGCCGAGCACATCGCCGGGTCCGACACGCTGTCCCAGCACGACGGCGGGCGTGAACTGGCCGGTGATCGGCGAGGGGTTCTGGAGCTGCATGTGTCCGGACCCGTCGCGAGGATCTTCGATCACCAACTCGACTTTCGATTCCGGCTGCTCTCTTGAGATCATTCCCAGTTCGCCCATCACGTTCAGGCAGCCCTCGAAGTAGGCGTCGGCTCCCTCGGGTGAGCAGCGGCCTCCGCCGAGATACTCGGTGTAGATGGCCGGGACACCGGCGTCCCGGGCGACCGACAGCGAACGGCCGTCAAGATTGCCGCAGGTGCCCCAGATGACCGGGAGATTCAGGGCCCGGGCCATTCGACGCTGGATGTCGAGTCGTTCCGGATCGTCACTGAGTCCGTACCCGGACATCGGCCAGACGTCCATCACGATGCCCCCGGAGTGGAGATCGATGTAGTAATCGGCCGATTCGATCAGTGCCGAGAGTGACACGGCGGTTCGTAGGGTGACGCTGCCCTCGGGGTCGCCGGGACAGACACGGGCGAGGTCGAGTCCGTCTTCGGCCGTGCGGTTGCCGTTGAGGAAGGCCGCCTCGTTGACCACCGGTACCAGGGTCAGGGTTCCCGAGAGGTCCTCCGCGTTGACGGCCCCGGCCAGACGCCGGATCGACGTCATCGACTCGAACTCGTCACCGTGTACGCCTCCGGTGATCAAAAGGTGGGGGCCGTCGGAGGCTCCGGTGATCTCAATTCGCTGCAGTTCGATGGTTTCAGTCATGATGCTTGGCATACTATAGGCTGCTCGCTGGTGAGGGAAACCAGTGAGTCGATTCCGGACCCGGTGAGTGTGGTGATGATGAGCGACGCGGTTCCTGAGACGATCACGCTGGAGATGATGCGAGAGTCGCTGTACGCGGCGGTGGTCTGCGATGCCCTGGACGGGTTGGGTTACACCAACCAGTCTCCCAACGTGCCGCTGCCTCCGCTGACGGTCGAGACCACGCTGGTCGGTCGCTGCAAGACCACGCTGTGGGGCGACATGTACCACGCCGATCCCAGCCCCTACGAACTCGAACTGCTGGCCGTTGACGGCTGCCAGGCCGATGACGTGTTGATTGCTGCGGCCGGGGGCTCGGAGCGATCCGGGATCTGGGGCGAGTTGCTTTCGACGGCCGCGACCAATGCCGGGTGCGTGGGGGCGATTGTCGATGGTGCGGTGCGGGATATCCGGCAGATGGCCGAGATGGGGTTTCCCGTCTTTGCTCGCAGCCGGAACATTTACGACAGCAAGGATCGCCAGCGGGTTGTCGATATTGACGTGACAGTGGAAATCGACGGTGTGCGGTTTGCTCCGGGGGACCTGGTGATTGCCGACGTGGATGGTGTGGTCGTGGTTCCCTCAGAGATCCAGGAGCAGGCCATCCAGGTGGCTTGGCAGAAGGTGCATGCGGAGAACATCACGCGGGATGCGATCCGCGATGGCATGAAGGCGACCGATGCCTACGAAAAATACGGCGTGTTGTAGAAACGGGAGTTCGAGATGGCAACAACCGATGCAAAAACCGGCGGCCGTGTGGCGCGTTCGATGGAGATGTACGAGCGGCTGCTGGAATTGATCCCGGGAGGGACACAACTGATCAGCCGTCGGCCCACCCGTTACGCACTGGGGGTCAGCCCGGTCGTGGCCACCAGGGGCAAGGGGTCGCGGATCTGGGATGTTGACGGGAACGAGTACATCGACTGGGTCAGCGCGATCGGCTCGGTCATCTTCGGCTATGCCGATCCGGTGGTTGACGAAGCGGTCAAGGCCCAGATCGACAAGGGGACCAATTTCTCGATCACTCACGAACTGGAACTCGAACTGGCCGAGCTGCTGGTGGAACGGATCCCGTGCGCCGAGATGGTTCGCTATGCCCGTGGCGGTGGAGATGCGTGTGCGGTGGCCGCCCGGATCGCCCGTGGCACGACCGGCCGCGACAGGATCCTCTTTTGCGGATACCACGGCTGGCACGACTGGTACCAGGCGGCCAACCATTCCAGCGACGCCAATCTCGACGAACACCTCTTCCCGGGCATCGAGCCGATCGGTGTGCCCAGCGAACTGGCCGGCACTGCGATCCCGTTCCCTTATGGAGACCTGGACGGATTGGCCGAACGACTCGAGCGACACCGCGGCGAAGTGGCGGCCGTGATGATGGAACCGATGCGGTCCGATTTGCCCCCCGAGGGGTATCTCGAGGGGGTTGCCAGTCTCTGCCGCGACCACGGTGCCGTGCTGATTTTCGATGAGGTGTCGACCGGATTCCGTCCGTCCGATGCCGGCGTTCAACCGGTGCTGGGCGTCGAGCCCGACATGGCGGTCTTTGCCAAGTCCATCTCCAACGGTTACGCGATGGGTGCGGTGGTCGGACGTCGCGACGTGATGGCTCCTGCCGAACAGATGTTCGTTTCCAGTACCTACTGGGGTGAAGCGGTCGGGCTGGCCGCGGCCGTGACAACGCTCACCGAGCTCAGGAAACGCAACACCGCCGAGACGCTCGCCACGAACGGAGCGGCTTTGAAGGAGCGGCTCAATGCCGTGGCTGAGGAGGTCGGAGTGGCGATTCGCTGCACCGGAATCGATTACCATCCGCATCTCGAGTTTCCGGTCGAGGACTCGACGCTGAACAACAAGATCGGGACACTGTACGTGCAGGAGATGGCCAAACGCGGCAATCACGGGTATACGTCGTTTTATCTCAACGAATCTCAGGGTGAGACGGAGATCGGCATGGTTGCCGATGCGGCGAAAGAGGTCTTCACGTTGATCGGTGAGACCATTGAAGATGGTCGGATCGACGAACGGCTTGAGGCCCAGGAACGACAGGAATTTTTCAGGCGGTTGGTTTCATGATTGACGATGCAACACCGGTCGCCACCGCGACGGGAGTCGAGGAGTTCACCCAGTACCGCGAGGATTACCTCCGAGACGGTTTTGTCGTCGTCCGTGACTTTTTCACCGGAGAGGGTTTCGACGAACTGGCCGGAGAACTCGACCGGTATGTCGCCGAGGTCGTTCCCACGTTGCCCGACTCGGACGCCTTCTTCCAGGACCGGAAGTCGCCCGAGACGCTCAAGCAGATGCAGCACATGGTCGACCCGTTCTTCGTGGAATACGGGACACGGGAACCGTTCGTGAGCCTGGCCGAGGCGTTGATGGGCGAACCGGTGCGGGCACAGAAACCCGAGTGGTTCAACAAGCCGCCCGGGACCGATCATCCCACGCCGCCGCACCAGGACAATTTCTACATCAATCTCGATCCGCCGCCGCTGACGATGTGGTTGGCAATGGATCCGGTGGATGCGGAGAACGGATGCCTGAGATACTGCACCGGGACGCATCGGGAGGGACTGAGGCCCCACGCGCGAACCCAGGTGCTGGGTTTCTCGCAGGGTATCTCGGACTGGAACAAGGAAGACGAGTCCCGGGAGGTGGAAGTCTTTCTCGAGCCGGGCGACCTGGCCGTGCACCACGGCGAACTGATTCATCGGGCCGATCCGAACCGGACGACCGATCGCCACCGCCGTGCCTTTGCACTGGTTTACTACGCGGGGTCAGCCGAGCGAAACACCGAGGCTCACCAGCAGTACATGCAGCAGGTCGTGCAGCAGCACGAGGGGATGGGGTTGGAAGCCGACGGCTGAGCCGACTTGACCAGGTGCTGCTTAGACCTCGACCCAGGTCTGCGTATCGGCCGCTCGCATGATCGCCAGGTTTCCCCTGAGCGTCTGTAGGCCTTCTTCGAACCGGCACAACGGTTCGGCCTCCTGGTCGGCCACGTAGTCCAGGAAGCGGTGGGCCTGGAGAACGAAGGTGTCGTCGCGTTCGATCGGGTCGAGTTGATGGACCGTCCAGGGAGTTTCCGGCTCGGTGACCACCTGCCACCTCATCTGATTCGCTTCGACCCGGAAGGTGCCCCGTTCGCAGATCAGCATCATCACGCCGTCGTTGGGGGCCTGGTGCTGGTTCATCGAGTAATTGACCATCACGTCGCCGTGACGAGCGACGACATGGACCGAGTCCTCGATGTCGACTCCGGGAAGCGCCAGGTGGTCGCAGTCAGCAGCGACGCGCGTCATCGGTCCCACCACCCATTCGACGAAATTCACCACGTGCGTCAGCCCGTCCTGGATCACTCCGCCTCCGGTCTCCCGGTCGGTGTAGTAGATTTCCCGGTAGGCGGGTCGGTAGTGAGGAAAGTGTTGCCCCGAGACGGCGATGATTTCCAGGGGGCGGCCGTAGTCACCCGAGAGAACCTGCTGGCGTACGGCGGCAAACAGGGGATGGGCCCGCAGGACGTAGGCCATCGAGAATTTCGCGCCTTCGGCCGATATCAGTGTCCCCAGCCGGTCAGTGTTCTCCAGGGATGTGGAGAGCGGTTTCTCACACAGCACGGCGACGCCGGCTTCCAGGAGTTTCACGGCCATCGCGACGTGCAGATGGGCCGGCGTGCAGATGACCGCGACGTCGGGCGGCCGTTGTAGCGCCGTGTCGAGGTCCGAGAAGGTTCCGGACAAACGGTACCGGTCGGCCATGTCCGCACGGAGCTCGTCGTTGATTTCGCACACCGACACGTCACATCGTTCCGTGGCCAGGAAGCAACGCGTGTGTCGTTCGCCGATCGAGCCGGTACCGATGACCAGCACGTGCTTGGTGTCGTTGGTGTCCACGTCAGTTCGATCCGTTCAGCACGTCGGTGATGCTCTGATCCAGGATCGCCACCATCTCGTCGATCTGTTCGCCGGTCACCGTCAGGGGTGGTCCCAGTGCGATCCAGTGAGGATCGAAGCGGCTGATCAGCCCGTTCTCCAGGGCGCGTTTGCCGATGGCCTGGCCGATCGGTGGATCAAATTGCTCCTTGGTTTCCGGGTCCTTGACCAGTTCGATGCACTGCATCAGCCCTTTGCCGCGGATGTCGCCAATGATCCCGTGCTTCTTGAGTGACTCGAACCCGGCCCTGAGACGTTCTCCCTGGGTGCGGACGTTGGCGCAGAGATCGCGTTCGAGAATTTCCGAGAGCGTGGCCAGTCCGGCGGCCGAGGAGATCGGGTTGCCTTCGAACGTGTGTCCCTCGACGAACCCGGGGTTCGATTCGGGATCGCCCCAGAAGGTCTCGGCGATGTGCTTCCGGCACAGCAGGGCCGCGATCGGTGCGTATCCGCCGGAGAGGCCCTTGCCGAGGCACAGCAGGTCGGGAGTGACGCCGAACGTCTGGGCGGCAAACATCTGTCCGGTACGGCCGACTCCGGTGATGATCTCGTCAAAGATCAACAGCACGTCGTGGCGGTCACAGTACTCCCGCAGCAGCGGCAGGTACTCCTCGGGGGGATCGATGATCCCGCCGGTGTGGCCGATCGGTTCGACAATCACCGCGGCGACGGTCTCGGGGTCCTCGAGATCGATGACGTCGTTGACCAGCGACGCACAAGTGAGACCGCAGTCCGGGTACTGCTTGTCGAACGGACAGCGGTAACAGGTGGGTGGGAAGACGTGCAGGAAGCCGGTGGCCAGCGGTTCGTTGACCGCGCGGCGGGATTTCAGGCCACCGGCCGAGAGCGAGCCCATCGTCGAGCCGTGCCACGAGTGGTAACGGCCGATGATCTTGAACTTCGAGGCGTTGCCCTTCAGGCGGTGGTACTGTCGGGCCATCTTGATGGCCGCCTCGGTGGTCTCCGAACCGCCGGAGAAGAACTTGGCCGCTCCCATGTCGTCGGGAGCCACCTCGACCAGCTTGTTGGCCAGTTGCACCGCCAGCGGGTTGGTGCCGTGCATGACCGGCGAAAAGGTCATGGTGTCGAACTGCTGCTTGATCGCCTCGATCACCCGCCGGTTGTTGTGGCCGACACTGACGACGTAGATGCCCGAGAGTCCGTCGAGGTACTGCTTGCCGTTGACATCCCAGTAATGGACCCCGTCGGCACGAGACATGATCAGCGGGTCTGCGGCGAAGGACTTCATCTGCGACCGCACCATGATCTGGCGGAGGAATTTTTCCTCGGTGGTCTGGGCATCGGAGATGAATTCGGTGGTCGGAGTGGTTGTCATGCTTGCTGTTCTCCAGGTTCTCCGAGTGGAACCAGTGCGCCACGGCGCGACTCGGCTCCCTCGCGGATCTGTTTGCGAATATCCAGGCCGACCAACTGGTCCCATGCCCCCAGCAACCGATCGCTGATCGGTCCGGGCCGACCGCTTCCGACCGGTCGGTCGTTGAATCGGGTCACCGGTGCCAGGCAGTACGGCGTGCTGGCCACCAGCGCTTCGGCGGCCTGCACCACGTCGT
>MDTE01134388.1_pt1 | contig 29711 bp, 31 predicted proteins | sample 811231 | NCBI WGS metagenome assembly MDTE01 (sample SAMN05326651, study PRJNA326480) | marine metagenome | isolation source: seawater | place: Indian Ocean: Red Sea | collected 2010 | reverse complement strand
TTGACCAAAATCAATTTGTTATAATGTTGAACCTGTTAGGATGCGCTTATTAATGGCTTAGGGGATATGCAACATGCCCGGGCACATAATTTTTGACGAGGCGCCTATGAGCGAGTCATTGCACAAATTGTTCGAGCAATATGTAGATATTTGCAATCGTGCTATGCAGGCACACAAGGATGAATTTCCCTATAAGCATATCTGGGAAGCGGCTGAAAATGTACAGAGTCGTTCTGGTGTGCATCTGGCTATTTACGATGACGAGCCTCAGGCGAAGTATCGCGTGAGAATTAAAGACAAGCACATATTGCTTGCTGAAGATGCTCAGCCTGATCCCGATGAAGCATGCAGTCTGAAAGCAAGTTTTTTGCGTAAGGTGGTTGAGAATCCCGAGGAATATATTAATCACCCAGCAAAATTAGATTGGCATTGGCTGAAAGACTGATCCTTACCGTTTCAAATTGAGGTCTTCGCACGGGAAGCTGTCGGAGCAATGATTGCAGGTATAGTTTACCAGTTTCTCAATGTCGCGTATTTCGACCGTTGGGCCATTAATCGTCAGGGGCGTTTCCTGCTTCAGTTTGTTGAGCGCGCGCGAAAATGTTTCTGGTTTCATGCCAAGGCGTGCGGCAATGAGGGTCTTATCGTAGGGCAGGTGTAAGGTGATAGAGCGTGCTGTTTCTTGCGGGCATAATCGCAAAAGGAAGCAGCCAATACGTTGGGGCGCGTTCTGTATGTTCAAATGTTCTATCTCGCGGCTTTGCTGGCGATGATGGCGCGCCATAGAAGCCAGCATATTCAATGCTATGGTCTGGTTGTCAGCAATGGTTTGCTTCAATAGTTCGGTGGGCAGCATAATCAGTTCTGAGGCTTCGATCACCTCTGCGCTGTAGCTGTATTGATCGTTCTCAAACACAGAGTTTTCGCCGAACATATGGCCAGAAGGCAGCACATCGATCACGGCTTCGGTGCCCTCCAGTGTTTCGCGGAACAATTTTACCCAGCCATACCGTACCACATAAAACCATTCTGCAGGGTCATCGCGAAGGAAGAGAACTTTAGACTTGGTGGCAGGTTTCAGCTTGGCTTTATTGGCAAAAAGCGCCACCGTTTCCGCAGGTACATTTTCAAACATACTATGCCGCGCTAAAATCGGGGCAATAATATCATGTGTGTTCGTGTAGGCGTGTGCTTGGCTCATAATACTAATCTATTTGCATGTTTTTATAACGTTTCGTGTTGCTTTGCACAAGTGCCGCCAAGCGGCGACGAACTGTTATATTTCAATACATCTGCCGAGAATGCGCTTTATTTGACCAAAATCAAGTAATAGCGTGTGCGTCTGTACTAGTGTGAGAGTGCAAAAAATTAACAAAAGGCATGTTTTGGAAGCAATTCTCGCAGCTTGTAATGCTTGGCTTGGAGCAGGTGACTACGTTTTTGCCAGTCTGTTGATGGCAGGATTGGTCGGTAGTCTGATCCATTGCAGCGTTATGTGTTCGCCATTGGTGGCAGCGCAAATGCTCGAGTTGCATGAGAAATCCAGACCGCAGCGTTTGATGGGCGCGTATCATTTGGGGCGTATCAGCACCTATGCCGGGCTGGGAATCGTTTCGGTCATGCTCGGGCAATGGCTGTTCGGCGGCATGATCAACGCATTCGCGCATGTCATGCTAATGCTTGCGGGCTGCGTATTTATCTTTAGCGCATTGATGCCACGCAAAACCCATCACGATTGTTGTGCTACCAAAGAAGGCAGGTTGCAGCGTTTGTTGGCGAAGCTTAATAAGCCCGTTGCTGTTATGTATGCGCGTGGAGTAGCCATGGGGTTCATGCCCTGCGGCATGGTGCTGGCGGCTCTATTGCTGACGGCAACGCTTCCCACCCCTTGGCACGCAGCATTTGGTATGGCGCTGTTTGGTTTGGCGACTAGTCCAATATTACATGTAACGGGAATGGGGGCGTTGCGCCTGAACCGATATTTTCCGCAAGCCACGCGCGTGGCAGGACGCGGAGTGATGGCCGTAAATGGCCTGTTGTTATGTGCGATAAGCACCAATCTAATTACGGTCAGTTAACAGAAAGAGAAACGATATGCAGACCACAGCCGTTTATTATAACGACGAAATCGTCAAGAAATTCACCATTGCGACGGTGTTTTGGGGCATTGCCGGCTTTGCCGTGGGTGTATTGATTGCATTGCAAATGGCATTTCCGGAACTTAATCTGGAGCCGTATTTTACCTTTGGTCGCTTGCGCCCGTTGCACACCTCGGCAGTAATTTTTGCCTTTGGTGGTAATGCGCTTTTGGGCACGAGCTATTTTATTGTGCAGCGTACCTGTCGCACCCGCCTGTGGGGCGAGGGGCTGGCGAATTTCACTTTCTGGGGGTATCAGCTGTTTATTCTGATGGCAGGTATCGGCTATCTGGCTGGCTACACACAGGGCAAGGAATACGCAGAGCCTGAATGGTGGGCAGATTTATGGCTGACTATTGTGTGGGTGGTGTATCTGCTGGTGTTTATGATGACGCTGAAAAATCGCCGTGAGCCGCATATCTATGTGGCAAACTGGTTCTATCTGGCGTTTATCATTACGGTGGCGATTTTGCACCTTGGAAACGGTGTGGCGCTGCCGCTGGAGGTGAATGCTAGTAAAAGCTACCCGGTATGGGCAGGCGTGCAATCCGCCATGATTCAGTGGTGGTATGGCCACAATGCGGTTGGTTTCTTCCTGACGGCTGGTTTCCTTGGCATGATGTATTACTTCGTGCCCAAACGTGCCGAACGCCCGGTTTATTCGTACCGTTTGTCGATTCTGCACTTCTGGTCGCTTATTTTCATCTATATCTGGGCTGGGCCGCACCACTTGCACTACACCGCATTGCCAGACTGGGCGCAAACACTTGGCATGACTTTCTCGATCATGCTGTGGATGCCTAGCTGGGGTGGTATGATCAACGGCATGATGACTTTGTCGGGTGCATGGCATAAATTGCGCGAAGACCCGGTAATCCGCTTCATGATTATTGCGATTTCCTTCTATGGTATGAGTACCTTCGAGGGCCCACTCATGTCCATTAAAGCGGTGAATTCGCTGAGCCACTATACCGACTGGACGATCGGCCACGTGCATTCAGGTGCGCTTGGTTGGGTGGCGTTCATCACCTTTGGCGCACTTTATTATCTGGTGCCAAAATTGTGGAATCAACGTCTGTACTCTATGCGTTTGGTAAATCTGCATCTGTGGATCGCGACCATCGGCATCGTTGTCTATATTTGTGCGATGTGGGTGAGCGGTATCATGCAGGGCTTGATGTGGCGCGACTATGACAGCATGGGCTTCCTTGAATATTCCTTCGTGGAAACGGTAATGGCCATGCATCCATTCTATGTGATTCGTGCCATTGGCGGGCTGCTGTTCCTCGCTGGTGCGCTGATCATGGTCTATAATTTCCGTATGACGGTGCTGGGTAAGCGCCGCGAGGAGCCTGAATATGAGCCAGCATTCCGTGCAGGCATGAAGGAGGCAGAAGCATGCTAAAACATCACGACAAATTAGAAAAACACTCCATCTTGATGCTGGTATTCATTATTGTGGTGGTGTCGATTGGCGGCCTGATCGAAGTGGTGCCTTTGTTCCGCAAGGAGGTGACGATCGAGCCAGTGCAGGGCGTGCGCCCGTACACCCCGCTGGAGCTGACCGGCTATAATATTTATATCCGCGAAGGCTGCTACACATGCCACAGCCAGCAAATTCGTCCATTGCGTGACGAGGTGGAGCGTTACGGCCACTATAGCCTGGCGGCTGAAAGCATGTATGACCACCCGTTCCAATGGGGCTCGAAACGTACAGGGCCTGATCTGGCGCGTGTAGGCGGCAAATATTCGGATGATTGGCACGTGGAACATTTGATTGATCCGCGTAGTTTGGTGCCGGAGTCTATTATGCCCGGCTATTCGCATCTGACAGAGCGCGGGGCTGACTTGCGTGATTTGTCCAAACATCTGGGCGCACTGCAAACCCTGGGTGTTCCATACACAGATGAGATGGTGAGCAATGCCTATAAAGACGCTATGGCCCAAATGAATCCGGAAAGTGAAAATGTGGATGGGTTGTTTGCACGCTACGGTGAAAATGTGAACGCGCGCGATTTTGATGGCAATCCGCATTTCGTATCTGAAATGGATGCGCTGGTGGCCTATCTGCAAGTGTTGGGCACCATGGTCGATCTGAGTGATTTCAATCCAGACTATCTGACGACAACCAGTGAGGAATCGCAATGAGCTGGATCGTAGAGAATGCATCGTTAATCGGGCTGTTATTTTTCTTCAGCTTTTTTGTCGGGGTTGCCGTGTGGATGTTTCGCCCCGGAATGAAATCGCGCATTGAGCCATTGGCCAATATTCCATTGAACGAGGATGACCATGACGAAGGACGTTAAACAAAAAGACGAAGTGACCGGCGTTGAAACAACGGGGCACGAATGGGATGGTATTCAGGAGTTGAATAACCCAGCGCCGCGTTGGTGGCTGTGGGTGTTTTACATCACCATCATCTGGTCGATCGGTTATTGGGTGGTTTATCCAGCCTGGCCAACCCTCAGCGGTGAAGGCCATCGCGGTGGCACGGTAGGTACGTTTGAGTCCACGCAATATACGCAGCTGGCCAAATCGCAGGAAGAGATTGTAGCGCGCCGTGCTGAATATATGGATCGCTTTAAGCAGGCATCGTTTGATGAAATTATGAACGACCCTGAGCTCTATGCCTTCGCACAGGCAGGCGGCGAATCGGCATTTAAGGATAATTGTGCAACCTGTCATGGTACGGGTGGTGCAGGTGCGCCGGGCTATCCAAACCTGAACGATGATGAGTGGATCTGGGGTGGTGATTATGACGCGATTTACCACACGATTCGTTATGGCGTGCGCAACAAGCATATGGAAAGCCGTACCTCTATGATGCCTGAATATGGGGATATATTGAGCAAAGACGAGATCATGCAGGTGACAGACTATGTCTATGCGCTGGGGCATGAGGATGCCAGCATGGAAGGCCACGAAGATGGTGCCGCAATTTTCGCGCAGCATTGTGCAAGCTGCCATGGTGCAGATGCCAAAGGCATGCGCGAAGTAGGCTCACCAAACCTGACGGATGCTATCTGGCTGAAAAGCGAGAATGGCAGTAAAGAAGCCATTGCCAGCCAGATTCGTAATCCCAAGCATGGCGTAATGCCAGTGTGGGAAGGCCGTCTGGACGAGCAAACCATTCGTCAGCTGACCATCTATGTGCATGCGCTGGGTGGTGGTGAATAGTCGCCATGTCTGACCCCGCTCCCATACAGTATTTTGCCAAGCAGGAGAAGGTCTATCCCAAGCGGGTATGGGGACGGTATCGTAAAATAAAATGGCTGGTGATGATCATCACCCTCGGCATCTATTACCTTGCACCCTTCATTCGCTGGGACCGTGGGCCGAATGCCCCGGATCAGGCGATTCTGATCGATATGGCCGAGCGCCGTGCCTATTTCTTCTTCATCGAGATCTGGCCACAAGAGGTATATTATCTCACGGGTATCCTCATTCTGGCGGCCGTAGCGCTGTTTTTTGTAACGTCATTGGCAGGGCGTATATGGTGCGGCTATCTTTGCTTCCAGACTGTATGGACCGACTTGTTCGTCTGGGTGGAACGCATCGTGCAGGGCGATCGCAATGCCCGCAAGAAGCTCGATGAGTCGAAATGGACGATTGAGAAAATCTGGAAAAAAGGTGCAACCCATATTACCTGGCTGGTGATCGGGTTGTTCACGGGCGGTGCATGGGTCTTTTATTTTAACGATGCACCGACATTGCTGGAACACATTATCCATTTCGATGTGCCAACCGCCGTTTTGGGCTGGATCATCGCTCTCACCTTATCAACTTACCTGATGGCGGGCTTTGCGCGCGAGCAGGTCTGCACTTATATGTGCCCGTATGCGCGGTTTCAATCGGCTATGTTCGACCGTGATACGCTGATTATCAGTTACGATGAAAAGCGGGGCGAGAAACGGGGTAAATTCAAAGAGCGTGCACAGAATCCTGAACAGGGCGATTGCATTGATTGTTCGCTGTGTGTGCAGGTTTGCCCGACGGGCATCGATATTCGTGATGGCCTGCAATATGAATGTATCGCCTGTGGCTTGTGCGTGGATGCCTGTAACGGCGTAATGGACAAAATAGGGCTGGAGCGCGGCCTTATACGGTATGACACCACCACCAATCAGGAAGCGCGTGATGCGGGCAAGCCTGTCGCTGGCATGTGGTCGCATATCCTGCGTTTGCGCACGTTCTATTATGTCGCCATTATGGCGCTGGTGGGCGGCATTATGCTGTATAGTTTGCTGACGCGTTCGCCTGTTGAACTGCATGTGCTGCATGACCGTAATCCGCTGTTTGTGAAGCTGGCAGATGGTAGTATCCGTAACGGCTATGAGATAAAAATTCTCAATAAAACCCATGAAGATAAAACCTATCACCTGAGCATAGACGGTATTGAAGGCGCAAGCCTGCAAGTAAAGGGTGCTGGCCAGCTTTCTCCCGAAAGCCTGCCCGTATTTGCCGATAGTGTCGGGCATTTCCGTGTGTTCGTATTTGCCGACAAGCAAGCGTCTAACCGTGCTGATCTCACTTTTGAGTTGAACGATCTGGCAACAGATGCGAGTGATAGTCTGGAGAGTGTATTTGTCAGTGGAAAATAGTATGACCAAACCTCCTTTGCGTGACCGCATCATTCCGTGGTATTTTGTTATGGCGTTTATGGTGGTATTCGCGGTGAATGGCGTGTTCGTCTATATGGCCACCAACACGCATACGGGCGTTGTCACCGAGCATGCCTATGAAAAGGGGCTGGACTATAACAACGTGCTGAGCCGTCAGGTGGCGCAGGATGCGCTGGGGTGGCAGACTGAACTTACATTGACGGAAAACGGCGCTGTGTTGTTTTCCGTATTAGACGCAGAAGGAAAGCCGGTAGAAGGCGCAAAGGTGAAGGCGCATTTCGTATGGCCAGCTGCCGACGGGCAGGACTTCAGCCAGACATTAACGCCGAAAGGTAACGGACAGTATGAAGCCGCCGTTAGCTTTCCAACCAAAGGGCAGTGGGATATCACTGTGGTTGCTACATGGAACAAACAGCCCTATCAGATGCGAAAACGTGTTGTGATAAATTAGCGGCGCAAACATCGCATCCATCACTCTACGCCCCCTTTGCTACACAGACCGATCCACAGCATCACACCATTACACTGGCCGTGGAAGGCATCCATTGTGCCCGCTGTATCTGGGCGATTGAGTCGGCCTTAGCCAAGGAAGACGCGGTAGAGGAAGCACGCGTTAATATGAGCACCAAACGTCTGGTTATAACGTGGCAGGGCGCGGCCGAGATGGCAGACCATCTGGCTAATGTGGTGCTGGAGTTGGGCTATAAGGTGCAGCCGTTTGAAAAACGCACCGAAGGCAAAGAGCTGCGGGAAGACCAGCGTTTGCTGCGCTATATGGCCGTCGCCGGGTTTGCGATGGGCAATCTCATGTTGTTGTCGGTTACATTATGGAGCAGCCAGCAAGCGGTGATGGGGATTGCCACGCGCGATCTGTTTCATCTCATTTCTGCCATGATTGCGTTGCCTACTATCCTATATGCGGGGCGGCCATTTTTCTCTTCGGCGCTGGCCGTGCTCAAACATGGCCGCACCAACATGGATGTGCCGATATCGCTTGCGCTTATTCTGGCTTCTGGCATGAGCCTGTTCGAAACCTTCAATCACGGCGAACACGCCTATTTTGATTCGGCGGTGATGTTGTTGTTTTTCTTGCTGGTGGGGCGCTGGCTGGATGCCCGGGCGCGTGGCAAAGCGCGTCAAAATGCGGAAAATTTGCTAAGCATGATGCATGGGGTTGCCACTGTCATAAAAGAGGGGGGCGCACATTCCATTCCTATCAGCGAGCTGCGTGAAGATATGCAGGTGCGCGTTGCGGTAGGTGAAAAAATCCCCACAGATGCCGAGGTGATATCCGGCCAAAGCGAGATCGACACCAGTCTGGTGACCGGTGAAACCGTACCTCGCATGGTCAAAGAAGGCGACATGGTTTATGGCGGCACAATCAACATGGTGGCGCCGCTGGTGTGCCGTGTGGCCAAGCCAAGCGAAGACAGTTTGCTGGCCGACATTGTGCGTCTGATGGAGCAGGCAGAGCAAGGGCGCGCAAGCTATGTGCGTATGGCGGATAAAGCGGCACGCTTGTACACGCCTGTCGTGCATTCATTGGCTGCAGCAGCCTTTGTTGGGTGGTATGCGTTTGGCGGCATGCTATGGCAGGATGCGTTGTTGATCGCCATCACCACGCTCATTATCACATGCCCTTGCGCATTGGGGCTGGCGGTGCCTGTGGTGCAGGTGCTGGCCACCAGCTGGCTGCTCAAACGGGGCATATTGGTGAAATCAGGCGATGCGCTGGAACGGTTGGCGCAGGTAAATGCAGTGCTATTTGACAAAACAGGTACGCTCACCGAAGGCCGTCCGAGCCTTGTGCAGGCACCTGATGCGCCATCTGCGTTGCGCTTTGCGGCCAGTCTTGCCGTGCATAGCAAGCACCCTCTGGCACAAAGCCTGTGCGCTAGTTACAGCGGTGATTTATTGCCCGCCAGCCAAGTGGAAGAAGTGGCAGGCAAAGGTATCAGAGGTGTGATAGAGGGTGAGCACGTCCAGTTAGGGCGGCGCAGCTGGTGCGGTAGCGACGATGCGCCGCAGGATGAGTGGCAGGAATTATGGCTGCGGGTTGAGGCTACCCCTCCGCAGCGTTTTGCATTTGCTGATGCGTTGCGTGAAGATGCGGCAGACACGTTGCGCAATTTCGAGCAGGCGGGCATGCAGGTGCATTTAGTCTCAGGTGACAGGCAACGCGTGGCCGAGGCAACGGCACACACACTGCATGTCGCGCATTATCAGGGAGAATGTTTGCCTGCGGATAAAGCCAAATTGATTGAGCGCCTGAAAGCGGAAGGCCATAAAGTGCTTATGGTGGGCGATGGCTTGAATGACGCGCCTGCTTTGGCAGCGTCTGATATTTCGATTGCACCGGCTACCGGCATGGATATTTCGCAAAATACGGCCGATATGGTGTTTCAGGGCGAGCAATTGGCTGCTGTGCAATGGGCATGGCGCATGGCGTGCTACAGCACACGATTGGTCAAACAAAATTTTGCACTGGCAGTGCTGTATAATTGCTGTGCTATCCCATTGGCCGTTATGGGATACGTTACCCCACTTGTGGCAGCGATTGCGATGTCCTCCTCGTCATTGGTCGTGATTTGCAATTCATTTCGTATCAACCTGAAACATGCATGGGAGCAATAAAATGGACGTGTTGCTTTTCCTTATTCCGATTGCGCTGGTGCTAGGCATAGTAGGGCTTGTCGCCTTTTTCTGGACGGTGAAATCAGGCCAGTATGACGATCTTGAGGGCGCGGCTCACCGTATATTGCTGGATGACGACGAAAATCCGCCACAAAATTGATGTAAGTCAAATCCCCCCGTGCTAACTGGTGGTAAAAGCCAATATAACGACATTCATAAACAGGAGATAACCATGAAAACGTCTATTGCTATTGCAGCATTAATTGCTACTAGCGCTTTATATGGTGTGGCGCACGCGGGTACCGGTACTTCGGTTGACGGTAAGGCGTGGGACGCAAAGGAACGCTTTATGATTCGTGCACGTGCGATCAACGTCGTGCCGGATGCAGACGAGAACAGCTCGACCACAATTGGTGGTAATGTGTCCGCTGAGAATCAGGTGGTGCCAGAAGTCGACTTCACCTATTTCTTCACCGACAATGTAGCCGCAGAGTTGATTGCCGCAGTATCGCCGCACGAAATGGGTGCGGACAATACCGCGCTGGGTAATCTGAATTTTGGTGATGTATGGCTGCTGCCACCCACCTTGACCCTGCAATATCACTTCAACCCGCACGGCGAAATCCGCCCTTACGTGGGTGCAGGTGTGAACTACATCATGTTCTTTAACGAAGAATCAGGTGATGTAAACGACATCGATTATGAAAATGGCTTTGGCTATGCCCTGCAAGCGGGTGTGGACTATGGTCTGGACGAGCACTGGGCGCTGAACGCCGACGTGAAGAAAGTATACCACAATGTGGATGCAAAACTGAATGGTGGTGCTGTACGTGCTGACGTAGACCTGGATCCATGGATCTTCGGTGTGGGTGTAGCGTACCGCTTCTAACCCCAAGCTCTTTTATACTACTACGCTTTAATCTCTCGTTGGGCTGCACCCGGATATCCGGGTGCAGCTTTTTCTTATCCGTTAGAAGTTATACACGAAGGATGCCTGCACGCGATCCAGATCGCCTTCGGCGCCGCTTTCCAGCTCACGATAGCCGTGCATATATTCCAGCCCCACTTTATAGTTAGGTGTAGGATTCCAGATCAGGTTGACATGGCCTGACATGATCTCTTTGTTCACACCTAAACCCGTGCGGCTGATATCGTTATCGATACCGGTATAACCGCCCATGATATTGGTGCGCCAATCCTCGCTCCAATGGTGCTGGTAGGATACATAGCCACCATAGGCTACTTGCGGCTCCAGCTCATTGTTAACATATGTGTTGCCGTTGCGGCCAACTGCCACTTCCAGCAGATAGTGGCCTAAGCCATCACCATACACACCCTGAAAGGCCACATTGTCCTTGCCGAAGGTGTTGATGCGCCCAGAAAGACCCAGGCCCCAACCGAAGGCTTCATCTTCTACACCGGTGGCGGTATTGGTCGCATTAAGCTGGCGTGCGAGCCCACGGAATGCGAGATGCCAAAAATCATCCTTATAGACCAAGCGGCCGGTCAGATCAGGCACTTGACTCAGATCCGCTTCCAGTCCACTTGTGGCTGTGAAGCCTGTATGCGGGCTTTCCAATGCCACTGCATAGCTCCAATTGTCATCGATCGAATCGGTATAACGCAATTGCGCCTGACGTACGAAGGTCAGACCTGCTGGTCCGATAAAGTCGAGTGACTCGGGATAGGCGGCCAGATCGAGGAAGTTCGACCAGGTTTGCCCTGCAAGCACGTTACCCACTTCACCATAGGCATGGCGCAGTCTCATCTCGTAGCCGTTGGTGGTATTGGGGTTGCCACGGTCAGCACCAAAGAAGTCAAACTCCACAAAGGTTTTTAAATTACCCACTTCTGTCGGGGTGAGGGTGGTAAGATTCACGCGTGTGCTGCGGGCATGCGCATTGAACTCGCCATCCTGATTGTCCTGTGCCGAGCCATCGAGCGGGATGGTGGCAAAATTGGCAAACTGGCCGCCATAGCCTTTATTCACATCGGTAATAGCATCCAGCTTTACAAAGCCGCCCAGCTTAATCGAGGTGTCAGTGCCAGGCAGTTTGAAAGAGTTTGGCATTGCGCCACTGGTCACTGTATCGCCATTGGCACTTGCGGTTTGGGTGGCGAGTGGCTTCTTGGTTTGTGCGGCTTGCTGCTTTAGCTCGCGTTGCAGCTCTTTTACCTGCATACGCTCATGCGCACGCTCTTGTTCAATAGTGGCGAGCCGTTCGGTCACAGCACGCAATTGCGCTTTAAGTGCCTGAATTTCGGCATCGGTGGTTGGCGCTGCGAATGCCGTGCTGGTGCAGAGCACTGTACTGGTAAGGCAGCATAGCGAGAATAAATGTAAGCGTTTCATGAAACCCTCCTATACGAGATGAATATGTGAAAAAATGTCCCTGACAAAAAAGGCTGCCTGAGTTTCCTCAGACAGCCTTTCGTGTGTTTAGTGATCTACGGCCTGGTTTATACCAATACCGGTTTGAGAACGGATATGCTGTGCCTCAAACTTCTCGCGGTCGATCGCCGCTTGTGGCGAACGGTCGAGAATAGAGAACAGCCAAATCCCGATAAAGGCTACCGGCATCGAGAAGATGGCCGGGTATTTATACGGGAAGATAGCCGCGTCGTTATGTAGCACATCTACCCATACGACAGGGCTGAGCACCACCAGCACCACGGCTGTGAGCAGGCCGGCTGAGCCGCCTAACAATGCACCGCGTGTGGTGAGTTTGCTCCAATACATCGACAATGCCAAAATCGGGAAATTGGCACTTGCAGCAACGGCAAAGGCCAGCCCCACCATGAAGGCGATGTTTTGCTCCTCAAACAAAATGCCGAGGAAGATGGCAACGACGCCCAATGCAATGGTGGCTATCTTAGACACACGCATTTCTTTGGCTTCATCATGCTTTCCGCCCATAATCACGTTGGCATAGAGATCGTGCGAAATAGCCGATGCGCCCGCAAGCGTGAGGCCAGCAACAACTGCGAGAATGGTGGCAAATGCTACGGCTGAGATGAAGCCCAGCAGAATATCGCCGCCCACGGCATGTGCCAAATGCACCGCAGCCATGTTGTTGTTACCAATCAACGTGCCATCTGCCTCCAGATATTGCGGATTAGTGCCGATCAGGACAATTGCACCAAAGCCAATAATAAAGGTCAGAATGTAGAAATAGCCGATGAATCCTGTGGCGAATACCACCGAACGGCGTGCCTGCACCGCATCGCGCACGGTAAAGAAACGCATAAGGATGTGTGGCAGACCTGCTGTACCAAACATTAAGGCCAGTCCAAGTGATATTGCGGAGACAGGATCGGACAGTAAGCCACCTGGCGCCATAATATCAATGCCTTTGGCATGCACCTCCGTGGCCGCGACGAACATGTCGTTGAAGCTGAATTCGAAATGCATCAGCACCAGCAAAGCAATCAGTGAGGCACCAGTCAGCAATAGCACGGCTTTGATGATCTGCACCCATGTGGTGGCAAGCATGCCGCCGAAGGTCACATACAAGATCATCAGCACGCCTACAATAACCACCGCCGACTGATACGGCAGGCCAAACAATACTTCGACCAATTTACCCGCGCCCACCATTTGTGCAATCAGATAGAGCAGTACGGTGACGAGCGAGCCAAGGGCTGCCAGTGTACGAATCGGTTTTTGACGCAGGCGGAACGAGGCCACATCCGCGAAGGTGTAGCGACCCAGATTACGCAACGGTTCTGCGATCAGGATCAGAATGACCGGCCAACCAACCAGAAAACCAATCGAGTAAATCAGCCCGTCAAAGCCTGAGGCAAAAACCAATGCGGAAATACCCAAAAAGGATGCCGCCGACATATAATCACCCGAGATAGCCAGACCATTCTGGAAGCCGGTGATGCCGCCGCCCGCCGTGTAGAAACTGTTGGCGGTTTGTGTGCGTTTTGCCGCCCAGTAGGTGATAGCAAGCGTGACACCAACGAACGCCAGGAACATACTAACGGCTACATAATTCAGCCCTTCAGACTCGATCACCTCCTGAGCGAAGGCAGGCGAAGCAAGTGCGCATAGCGCAAAAAATACTGATAGAAGTTTCATGCTTATTCTCCCTTCAATTCGTGGATACGGCGAATTAATGGCTCAATCTCGCGATTCGCTTTGCGCACATACACGTAAGTGATGGCAAAAATGAAGAAGATGAGTGCCAAGCCAAGTACCAGCCCGATGGATATGACGCCATCGCCGACTGGCTTGCCTAACGATTCAGGTGAGAATGCGATAATTAATATGAAGCCCATATAGGCAATGATGGTTAAGGACAGCAACGGCCAGATTAATTTACTCCGTTTGCTAACCAGCTCTTTATACTCCGGTGAAGATGTGAGCGTTTTCTCGTCTAACTGCATAAGCCTCCCCAGTTAGTCATTATTATGAAAGTCACAGATCAGCCGATAGTATACACCAGAATAGGGTTGAAACGAATCAAATAACATGTTGCGCTGCAGCATTGCGTGTTTTGTAAGTGGCTAAATTATAATCACTATCCAGCTGTTTTAGTATGAAACAAATGCATGATTTGCTGCGCAAAAATAAGCCTATAAAGATAAGGGGAGAGCGGCAGTATTTCGCCGCTCCCGGTTGTATTACGCCATATCAGTATTGGTATGTTTTCTTGTTATGCGCAGCACCGCGCCATAACGTTCTAGAAAAGATCCGATGATGATAATGGCGCCGCCTGCAGCCGATAATATGACCCAATTAGGCACATGCAGGAGTGCGAACAAGTCGCCAGCACCCATAACGCTACCTAGCGCGATGACGCTACCGCCCATCCATGCGGCATAGCGTATGTCATAATGCTTAGAGATAACTAAGATTGCGCCGCCAACAGCAACACATAACATATACTGCGCAAGATGCGGATCAATCAGAGTGAGGATAGCCTGCACACTAAACAGAAGCCCCACTGCCAATTGTACACAGGCAGGTTCGTCTGCCTCACTTGCGCGTGCTACGTGCAGCAGCAAACCAGCAAACACCGTGATGAAAACATGGATGCTGTAATCGGCCAGCGGGCTTGTGTGAGCAAGCGCAGCAGCGCTGGCAGCAACGCCACACGCCATGGCGACTGACAGCCATTGCATCACCTCTTTCTGTGTTGCACTGCGCGCCAGCACGGAACATTGCTGCATGCTTACATAAAGCACGCTGCACAATAGCAATGCCACGACATGGGTCGGTTCGTAGAGCCAGAGATAGCGCACGAGCATAATCGCACCCGGCAGGCATAATGCTGCCCATGCGATATACCCTTCGCGTGTGCGCATGCTGCTATGGGTTTGCATGGCGCGCTTACCCATTATTATAGGCAAGAGCAGGGCACCCGCCGTTAACAGTGCGGTGCCAGGCCCTTCACGCATGGGGAGGGTGAGTAAGAGATTGTAGAATAGGAACGCAGGTGCAAACAGCATAGCACTTTTGCGTGCCAGCACAGCCATGGCAAAATAAGCCACAGCCCCCGCTATACATGCCGTCGCCACGCCTAAGATGGCCAGTTCGGACATATCGGCCAGCTGCCAATGGGCAATAGATGGATACTGCGCAAGGCCACCTTCCCATTGCGAAAACGAAAACCACATCGCACTTAAGGTCGTGGTATTAATACATACCGATGCCAGCGCCAGCGCAAAGAAGAGTCGTGCGCCCTTGGTTTCGCGTATGCCGAAGGCCAGCATAAAGCCTGCGGCGGCCATTAGCCCTGTTTGCCCAAGCAGCATATAATAACGATTTACATCGCCGCCATTGCTCCAACCTTGAAACAGCAATAGCAGCATGCCAATAAGTATGATACTTGCACCGCCAATGCGGAAATACCCTGCATAATGCGCCCATTGGGAAGGGGCGCATGAAGGATTTACATCGGCGGTTTCCTGATGCATTTGTGTATTGTGACTTGCCATATTCATAGCCTACTCCTTATGCGACGTGTTATTCATCAGCTGATCTAACTCGGCCTTAAGTGAGGCTTGTTCTTCAGCTGCCAGAAAGTCGGATTCCAGCGTGTCGGATTCCGGATGGGTGTCGTAGAGATAGTCACTGGCGGCCAATTGCATTTCCCAGCGCTCAAACACATCGTCGATAGCCTCATTGTTTGGTGTCTGTAGGCGCTGGATGGTTCGCATGGCATCGGAGCTGGATTGGCGCGAACGCATGAGCTGATGCTGCTGTTGCAATTGCTGCAAACGTTTTTCCAACTCGTGCAGTTGTGCCTGCATGGTATGCTCCGTTTCCAATTGTTGAGAGAGTGCCTCTTTTAGCGCTGTATGCTGTTCTTCGGCAGCGCGTTTGCGTGCAAGGCAGGCAAGCGCCCGCGGTTCGTCATGTGCGGCCACTTCTTTTGCGCGTTCGCTCCATTGCGAGGCTTGGCGAGCCAGCGTATGTATCCGTTCCTCCAGTTTTATGCGCTCTTTGCGTGTGCGCTCAGTGCGCACGTTTGCTTTGGCAACGGCTGCACGCACCTCGTCAATGGCCGCAGCTGCGACGGCTTCGTGGTTTTCAAATTGCGATACTAAGCTATCTAACGAGCCGGTTAGGGTAGCACTGATACGTGTGAAAAGATTCATCTCGTCCTCCTTTTGTATAAAAGCAGGGTGCCAAATAAGATGGTATTGATAAACTCTGATAAAGAAAGTATGCTATAATGACTATTAAAGTATAATATAAATATACTATATGCGATATGAGTGAAACCGCCGCCCTTATAGATGCGCTCAAGCGCAAACTGCGTGCAGAGGGAAAAACCTATGCGGATATAGCGCAATTGCTTGGCCTTTCACAGGCGAGTATTAAGCAGATGTTTTCGCAATGCCGCATGTCGCTGGACAGGCTGGAGGCTATTTGCAGCTGGCTGGATATGGAGCTTGCGGATCTGGTGGCGTTGATGCAGGCGCAAGAACGCACCTTGACCGAATTAACCTATCAGCAGGAATATGAAATAACGCAGGATCTGGAGTTGGTGTTGGTAACCGTATGCGTGTTTAACCACTGGAGCATACAGGACATACATGCGCAATTCACACTCAGTTACGAGCTCTGCATACAGAAATTACTCAAGCTTGAAAAGCTGGGGCTGATTGAATTGCTGCCGCATGATCGTGTGCGTCTGCGTGTGCATAAGCGCTTTAAGTGGTTGCCCAATGGCCCGTTCGAACAATTTTTCCGCCAACAGGTCGGGGAGGAGTTTTTTCGCACAGACTTCTCAGGAAAAACGCATTGTCTGCACGTACTAAACGCCAGCTTGTCATCTCAGGCGATTGCAGAGCTGCAACAAAAAATAGAGGCCCTTGCCAAAGAATGCAGCGATGCAAATCGCCAGCACGCCCATATACCAGTGGATGAACGTACAGGCATTACGCTGGTAGCTGCCATGCGCAGCTGGGATTATGGCGTGTTCAAGCATCTGGTGCGTCAGCCATAGTGGAGGATACGTTAGCTCCACACTTCACGTATGCGCAGATGCTTTATTGTGTCCATCAGCGCCTCTTTGCTGGCAAGTCCCATTGCCGCATGCGCACCCGCCGTGTTGAAGTGCCCGCTTAATATTGCCCGCGCCAACACCACCGCCGGCACGGCAGGCACATAGGCGCCATCGCCGTGTGTTGCAATCAGATGCCAGCTTATTTCGCGGTGATTACCATTAAAATCGACGCCCCTAAACCGCATATGCATCGCGCTTTTGTTACTACCAAAATCGCGGAACCAGCTGTGTATGCTATGCAAAGCCGAGGCGGATCCGGACGGGGTGCGCAATATGCCACAGCGTGTTAGCCACGACCATGCCCACAAACCCCAGTGCAATATACCCAACTCCAGCCCGATACCAAAACGCATGCTGCGCAAGGTGGAGTACTGTTCTGGCAAGAGGGTCAACTCCGGTGCGTTGTAATTACATAGCCAGCGTGCGCCAAGTTCAGGATAGCTGTGCAGGCGCATTTTCTGCCAGCCAAAGCGGATGCGCATTTTGCTGCGCTCCAATCGCGTGAATGGCTGGCCAGCATGGCGTAAAAATGCGTTGATACTTGCTACACCCAAATGCGATTGATTGCCGATGGTAATGCCATAATCCAGCTCGAATATGTCAGGCATGCGGCTGTCGAGTGTATGGTTGAATATGGCGGATGAAAAGGCGGGCAGCGCACCCGCTCCCGCTATTGCCACCACGTCTTTTGCTTTGGCTTCATCGTCCAGCCCTGTAAACCCGACCACAAATTCCCGGGAAGCAGAAAGGTCGATGTAATGAATGCCCATATCAATGCACATTTCAGCGGCCTGATAGGCGTGATAATCGTCTAGCCCGCTCGCATTGATAAGCAGGGAAGGGCGAAGTTCTTCCAATTTATATTCGAGGTTTTTGGTGATATCGATTGCCGCCCAGCGCACCCCTAATAGGTCTGCGCTTTGTTTGGCCTTGCCGGCATGCCGGCCGGCAATGATGATGTCGTAGTCACCTTCGCGCACCAGCAGCTCGGCAATGCGGCTGCCTAACGCGCCATATCCACCTATGATTAGAATTGATGGCATCATCGAAATCGCCGCCTTCTTCGCTCATATCCTTCGTTGCGAACCTACTGTAACGCCTTTTGGCCGATTCTGCCAGCGCGCTGCATGCTCATCGCATATCTCACACCTGCCGCATCAGGCTTTCGCGAATGCTGGAATAGGATTGTACGGCTTGCTCATAAAGCATGTACTGAAACATATTAATTATACTGCCAAGTCTACTTTCTATAAAAAGATGAAGCTCTACGGATTATAAGATTTAAGTGGCGATACTGTCATAGGCTATGCGCAATGCCTTTGCTGCTTGCGTCAGCATGGTCTGCCAGTCGTTTGCTGCGCTTCCGTCTGCGCCATCGGTAATGTATTTCAGGCACGAAAAACGCACCTCTTCGCGTTGGCAAATATGGCTCAGCGCATAGGCTTCCATGTCGACCACATCGTAATCGGGGCAATGGCCATCGGTGTGAAAATTATCGCCGCTGCCGCAAATGGCTTCGGCAAACATACTATGCCGCGTGCCGTAGCGCAGCACGGGCTGGTTTGCTGTATCGAACGGCGTGGTATAGCGGGCAAACCCAAGCGCACTTGCATCCATATCCCGTTGCACAAAAGCGGTGCAATTGACGATGCTGGAGGCGGGGTGTACGCTGCTGCCAGCAGTGCCTAGATTGACCACATGTGTTGGGCGCTCGGTGAGCAGGGATTTGGTTAAATGATGCGCAGCATTCACTTTGCCAACACCACAGAAGGTCACGGGCAGTCCATCAAACGCGGCCTGCGCTTCTTGCGGCAGTGCCATCACGATAAGCGGCTTACTCGTCATATGTCACCAATGCATTAGCGCTCAGGCTGTGCCATGTGAAATCATTGAGGAAGCGCAGATTAATCGCAATGAGAAACCCCTGCACATCATAGCCTGCCTGTGTACATAATTCCGCTGCGGCATGCAGTGTGCCGCCAGTGGCGAGCACATCGTCTACGATTATCACGCGGCCGCTGCCTGCCTTCATTTCCAGTCTGTCGCGGCCATATTCCAGCTCGTAGGTATGGGTAATGACGGGCGGTGGCAATTTGCCTGCCTTACGCACTAGCACCAGCTCTTTCTCCAGTCGGTCTGCCAGCGCCGCTGCAAAGATAAATCCGCGCGCATCCACCCCTGCGATAGCATCGATTCCACTCCAGAAGACCTGATCATACAATTGGCTCATTGCATCGATGGCGGCTGGAAATTGGTGAGCCAGCAGCGGGCTGATATCGCGAAACAGTATGCCGGGTTTTGGAAAGTCCGGGACATCTTCAATATAGTGTTTGAAATCAATCGTCATAACGCAATAGTGCAGCAAGCAAGCAGGCGTTGCAACGCAAAGACGTCATAAAAAAAGCCGTGCAGCACGAAGCGGCACGGCTTTCTAACGTTAGACTGCTATTACTATGCGTCTGCGCCGGTGTATGGGCGATCCAGATTCATCACCTTCACCCATGCATCCACGAAGTCCTGCAGGAATTTCTGCTTCGCATCGTCCGATGCATATACTTCGGCAACGGCACGCAATTCCGAGCTGGAGCCGAAAATCAGATCCACTGGAGTAGCGGTCCATTTCTGCTTGCCAGTTTTGCGATCCACGCCGTTGTAAATGCCATCGGTGGAGGACTTCTTCCACTGCGTGGACATATCAAGCAGGTTCACAAAGAAGGCATTGTTCAGCTCGCCCGGTGTATCCGTGAAGACACCATGCTTAACGCCATCTGTATTCGCGTCAAGTGCACGCAAGCCGCCCACTAGCACCGTCATTTCTGGTACGCTCAGGCTAAGCAGGTCAGCCTTGTCCACCAGCATTCGTGCAGGCGACAGATAGCTGTCTTCGCTGTAATAGTTGCGGAATCCATCTGCCTGTGGCTCGAGTACTTCAAAGGATTCCACGTCTGTTTGCGCCTGCGTGGCATCGACACGACCCGGTTTAAATGGCACTTGCACATCATCATAGCCCGCGTCTTTAGCCGCTTTTTCGATAGCGGCCGAGCCAGCCAGCACAATCACGTCTGCCATTGACACTTTAGTATTGCCACCAAGGTCATCATTGAATTCGGCACGCACTTCCTCAAGACGCTTCAGCACTTTAGCCAGTTCTTGCGGATTGTTAGCTGCCCAGTTCTTTTGTGGCTCCAGACGCACACGCGCTCCATTTGCACCACCACGCATATCACTGTCGCGGAAGCTGGCAGCAGACGCCCATGCGGTACGCACAAGCTCAGGAACACTCAAACCAGAATCAAGAATTGCTTCTTTCAGGTCGGCAATGTCACCTTCGTCGATCAGGTCATAATCGCGCTCAGGTAATGGGTCTTGCCAGCTGAGTTTTTCAGCGGGCACTTCCTTGCCAATATAGCGCCATTCTGGCCCCATATCTCGGTGGGTCAGTTTAAACCATGCCTTGGCAAAGGCATCTTCAAACGCGCCCATATCTTCCTGGAAGCGCTCCACAATTTTGCGGTAGGCAGGGTCGCGTTTCAGCGCAATGTCCGTAGTGAACATGATAGGCGCATGGCGCTTGCCTTCGATATGTGCATCCGGCACAAACTTGGCGGCATCTTCATCCTTTGGCACCCATTGGGTTGCCCCGCCTGGGCTTTTCTTTTTCACCCATTCAAAGTTCAGCAAATTGTCGACATATTGTGAGCTCCACGCCACAGGATTAGCCGACCATGCGCCTTCTAATCCGCTGGTAGTGGTATCTTCAGCATTGCCTTTGCCGCATTTATTGTGCCAGCCAAACCCTTGATCTTCAATGTTGCCAGCAGCAGGCGCGACACCAACACATTTTTTCGGATCATGTGCGCCATGGGCCTTACCAAATGTATGGCCGCCGGCAATCAGGGCGACGGTTTCTTCATCATTCATAGCCATGCGACCAAACGCTTCGCGAATGGCAGCCGCAGCCGACATTGGGTCGTGGTTGCCACCCGGCCCTTCTGGGTTCACGTAAATAAGCCCCATATGAGTTGCGCCGAGAGGTTTTTGCAATTTACCGTCTTTGCCATGCCGGTTGCTGGCAAGCCATTGGTCTTCCGGGCCCCAATACACCATGTCAGGCTCCCAGTCATCGCTACGACCACCGGCAAAGCCAAAGGTTTCAAATCCCATATTCTCCAATGCCACATTACCTGTAAGCACCATCAAATCTGCCCATGACAATTTACGGCCATATTTCTGTTTTACCGGCCATAGCAGGCGGCGTGCCTTGTCCAGATTGGCGTTGTCTGGCCAGCTATTCAATGGCTCAAAACGTTGCTGGCCACCACCTGCGCCACCACGCCCGTCGATGGTACGATAGGTGCCGGCGCTATGCCATGCCATACGAATGAAGAAAGGCCCGTAATTGCCATAATCGGCTGGCCACCAGTCTTGCGAGGTGGTGAGTAGTTTATTGATGTCTGCTTTCACCTCGTCCAAATCCAGTGTTTTGAATTCTTCGGCGTAATTAAATTCCTCGCCATAAGGATTGGATTCTACTGAATGTGCGCGCAGCGGACTTAGATCAAGCGACTCTGGCCACCAGAATTGATTTTCTTTGGGCACAGGCTCGCTTGCTACTGTTGGTGCGGCAAAGGCAGGCGCAGTCTGCATTGATAGCGCGACCATACCCGTAATAGCAGTGGTCATAAGTAGATTGCGGAATTTCATGGATGCTCCCTCCAAAAATAGGTAGAAAAAATTGTGTTAGAATAGATAGATATTGCACTTTAGAGCGCGGGCATAAAAAAGTAAAATTGGTTGTTCCAATACGAACTATAGGTGGCGCCTATGCATGTAGAAGGCTGAGCATATTGTAACCTATCTATAAACTTGGAATAACCATAGATTCCTTTCTGGATAGGCTGTACAAGTTTTTCCATGAGCGAAACACCCGAATGCCCACAATGCCAGTCACCATACGTCTATGAAGACGGGATTTTGTATATCTGCCCCGAATGCGGGCATGAATGGCCGCAAACAGATGCAAGCAGTGAAGAAAGCGCGAACGAGGGGGGCATCACAGATGCAAATGGTACGCCCCTACAGGACGGCGATACCATAACGGTGATCAAAGATTTGAAAGTGAAGGGCTCGTCTTCTGTTGTCAAAGTTGGCACGAAGGTCAAAAATATTCGCTTGGTAAGTGGCGATCACGACATTGATTGCAAGATTCCGGGTATTGGCTCTATGGGGCTCAAATCCCAATTCGTCAAAAAAGTGCAGGATTGATGCTTTTATAAAAGCGATGAGGGGCGGCCATAATGTTCCGCTCAATGATTAATGCGGATATTAGCTGGCTTTTTGCAATTGTTCCATACTCCATTCAGGGAATGGATTCGGATAGTAATCGCACGCGGGGCAAGTGACAATACAATAGGCTTTAAGATGCCATAACGCTTATTATCTCGTGGAATTGGTGGTTGTGGCATGTGGTGGATTCCCTATAATTAAAAGCACGCTATTTGTTATAATATAACAATGGCTTCTTAAGAATGACGAGTGGAAACGAACGGTGTCTTTAAATCTTAAAGAAAGCGCCAAAAATCAAATTGAGCGCAATGCAGAGGATGTTCTCTCTGAGGCGGGCTGGCGCTTTGATAATAGCTACGCTCGTTTGCCAGAGCATTTCTATACGCGTGCGGCGCCCGTGCCGGTAAGCAATCCCAAGCTCGCCATTATTAATAACGCATTGGCGAATGAACTCGGACTCGCGCTGGATGGAGTGGCAGATGACGCCTTAGCCCAGCTATTCTCGGGCAACATGCTTCCCGAAGGTGCCGAGCCGCTGGCGCAGGCCTATGCAGGCCATCAGTTTGGTGGCTTCACCATGCTTGGTGATGGCCGCGCGCATTTGATCGGCGAACATATGATGGCGGATGATACGCGTATCGATATTCAGCTCAAAGGCTCCGGGCAGACGCCTTATAGTCGGCGAGGCGATGGCCGTGCAACCCTTGGCCCTATGCTGCGGGAATATATTATCAGCGAGGCGATGCACGCCTTGGGCATTCCAACCACGCGCAGCCTTGCCGTTGTGACAACAGGTGAGCCCGTCTATCGCGAGACTTTGCAGCAAGGTGCTATTCTCACGCGTGTGGCCTCCAGTCATCTACGTGTGGGCACCTTTGAGTATCTGGCGGCACAGGGCGATGTGGATGGGCTAAAACAGCTTGCTGATTATGCGATCCAGCGGCATGCGCCGCAACTGGCGGCCTCCGAACAACCCTATCTGGATTTGGTGAAAGAGGTGATGCAACGCCACATTGCTTTGGTGGTGGAGTGGTTGCGCGTCGGGTTCATACACGGCGTTATGAATACCGACAATATGACGATTTCAGGTGAAACAATTGATTACGGGCCGTGTGCGTTTATGGATGCCTACGACCCACAAACCGTATTCAGCTCGATCGACCAGATGGGGCGCTATGCCTACGCCAATCAGCCGCACATGGTGCAATGGAATATTGCACGTTTTGCCGAAGCGCTATTACCATTGCTGCATGATGAGTCGAAACAGGCCATTACGCTCGCCGAAGAGGTAATCAATTCCTTCAACGCAACGTTCCAGCAAGCCTGGAAGAATATGATGCGCAAGAAGCTGGGTCTATTTGGCGAAGAAAAAGACGATGAAATTCTGATGGGCGATCTGCTGAAATGGATGCAGCGCCATCATGCCGATTACACCAATACGTTTTATGAGTTAGCGTCGGAGGCGATGCCAGAGGGCGAGCACTATCAAACGGAGGAATTTTCACATTGGTGGGAGCGTTGGCGGCAACGGCTAACACAACATAGTGAATCGTTAGCGCAGTCCCGACAGCGCATGCAGGCGCATAATCCGGTTGTGATCCCGCGTAACCATCAGGTCGAAGCGGCGTTAGTAGCTTCAGCCGAGGAGGCGGATTTTAGTAAGCTGCATCAATTGCTCGAGGCATTGGCGGCACCGTACGAAGATAAGCAGTCGTTTGCAGCATTCCGCATGCCCCCCGCACCCGACCAGCGTGTCTATCAAACCTTTTGCGGGACATGATGGGGGGCTTTACGAGTGAAAGATTTGCTGCAGCCGATGCCGATGGATTGGCAAGAGCAAAAACAATTATTATACTAGCATTGCGATGACCACTTCCGACGAGAGAATTACACTTACTGAGCCATATGGAGATGGTGAAGGTTATACTGAAGGGTATCTGATATTTATTGATATTCTTGGGTTTAGCGAATTTGTAAAGAGCCAAGATTTTACTACTGTAAATGAACTTCTTAATGGCTTTGAAGGATTAAAGAGTGATGGTGAAGTATCCATTGCTACTAACCAAGAGAATTATAAAAAAATGCTTGCTGGTGAGAAATGGACTGGCGCTAAGGGCTTTCGTGATGCTTTTACTATCGTGTCAGATACTTTACTTTGCTTTTTTCCTGATGCTGCAACCTTCGAAGTGCCCAAAGGGTTTGTAAGTGACAAGTATGCCGAACAAATGAGTCAATTTTCATTACTAAGCAGAATATTGCATGAGGTTACCGAATTTCAATTTTATTTATTAAATTATGGGCTTCTGTCTAGAGGTGCAGTAACACATGGAGAGATGTATCATAAAAATGGCAACTGGTTTGGTCCAGCTATGATAGATGCTCATCGTATAGAGAAGAATAATCCGTATCCTCGCGTTACATTAAGTCAAAATTTAGCGGATAAGTTCAATGCACTAGAAAAACCTAAGGGCCAGTCTTTAATAGTGTTAAAAGACGATGATAATACTATGTACTTTGATTATTTGAGCTGGCTACATACGCGTGGGTTTGCAGAGGGCTATGAGCAAGGAATTGAGAGAGCCATGAAAATGGCAGATGAAGCGCTCGCTCAATTTTCAAATAATTCAAGAGTGGCCATCAAATGGGGATGGTTAAAACGTAAGCTTCTAGCAAAACAGGCATCTTTAGAATCCAACCAATAATACTAATCCGTATTATCGTAACCTCGGAAATTGGCGTTTAGAAAGAATGGGCTGCAATCGCCTTATTTACAAGGATTTTCTGGCTGGAATGGGCAGGGATATGCTCCGTTGAACGCGGAAATGCGCTATCAAAGCGGCGGTGCTGTTTTTCTGTAGCAGGGCTCAAGCCTATATATTGTGAGGATTGGCTGGGGCGGTAGGATTCGAACCTACGGTACACGATACCAAAAACCGATGCCTTACCACTTGGCTACGCCCCAGCATACCCTTGCGGGATCGTTTACTTACACTAGCCGCCAAGAGAATTCAACGATAAATCACGCCTAATATGTTTCGTTTTGCACCGCTTAGGCGACTTCGTCTCCAATCCACTGGGCAAAGGCGGGGGCGCCGCCATCGCACGCCCAGCTCAGCACGCACGGGCACTCATAGCTATGGCGTGTGTTAATATGCTCGATAGCGGCCTCAACACGGGCAAGGGTGGTTTTGGCAATGAGCACATATTCTTCTGCTTCCTGCAATGCGCCATCCCAATGGTAGAGCGATTGTATGGGGCTGGAGATATTGGCGCATGCTATCAGTTTTTCCTGCAGCAGGCTGTCTGCCATCACACGCGCTTCGCCTTTATCGCCAAATGTGCTATATATAATGTGAATAGGTTCCATAAGGGTAACCTAACTGGTTATAAGGAAAATCGCAATGCCACGCATGCCTTTAATAATCGCTGCTTGTGCAGGAATGACTATAGCAACCCCTGCTTTCGCGGAAGACGAGCTGCCATTCGATCTGCAGAAAGAGCTCGAAAAAATGTCGCCGCAGGAGCGCCAGCATTTCTATGAGACCCGTCGCAAAATACAGAACGACATGAAGACTATGAGCAAGGAAGACCGCGAGGCGTTTCGGGCACAGATTAATAGTGAGCGTGAAACCCGCGAAAATATCCATTATATCGAGCAGGAAAAAGTGAAAGAGCCTGCGGCCGATGGCAGTGACTGGGACGAGATGGACTGGAAAGCGAAACGGGAGTTTATTCTGAATCAGAAATAAGCTTGCGGGTTTTTATCCGTATCATTTAGCGTGAGTATTATAAAAAAAGGGCTGCCATAGGCAGCCCTTTTTGACGTTGGGTCGTTATTCAACTTACTGGAAGCGGAACTTCATCTGACATGATGGTGTGTTCGCACTATCGTCATTCAGCGTGTTGTAGGCTGCGCCACCGCCGGTGGTTGCACCGTCATGCGCACAGTCGCCTGTGGCAACCGAAGCTTGCGCAACCGGTGTGAGCGCTGAACTGATCTGGCTAGCGCCTTGGTTCAGGTCGGTCAGATCATCGGTAGCACGTACAACACCCGTTACAGGACGCCCATCATCAACTTTATCGTCAATGTTGAATGCCTCTTGTGGCGAGAGCGATGTTTCAAGTGTGTATGAACCATCGGTGTTATCGATGCTGTCAACACCTGCCAGCTGATAGAAGTTCATGCCTTGTGCGGAGAATACGGTAAAATAGTTACCTCTTGAAAGCGCTGCTTCAGGCAAATATTGGTTCAGATTGGCACCCGGTGTAAGTGCTGCTCCAGCGCCGCCGGCAACGGTACCATCTGCAGACTCAAAGTTGCCATCCATCAACTCAGCATCGAACAGGTCACGCCAGAACAGGGCTGTTTCACCGCCAAATGCACGTATGGTTGCACATGCGGTTTGTCCGCATTCCAGGCGCGCGTCCTGGTCACTCTGATCGTTCGTTGTGGCGTCACGGCCAGTGGTTTCGAAACCAAAGTTGGTGGCCGCCTGAAGGCCCAGATCGCCAGGCAAATAACGGTATTTATCGCGGAATGCATTAACCGAAGTATTATATCTCTCAAGTTGTGAAAGGGTGGAACGGATTTCAGCAGCGCGGATGAGATCCTGCCCTACGAGTACACCGCTTACGATCAGGCCGATGATAACCAGCACAATTGCTAGCTCGACCAGCGTAAAACCAGATTGTTTAGTGGATTTCTTATTAGACATAGCCTTAAGCTCCTCATGTAAAAATCATGTAGTTACAGATTAGCAAATATATAAGCCGTAACCAATAGCTACGTATGATATATAGATGTCAATCCATCTCTTATTGATGGGTGTGATTATATAGACACGGTAAGGAGCTGACTTCTCATAATAAACAAGACGCGCTCTGAATGCGTGTTAATTTATTTGTGGTGTAATATAGTACGGCTTAGCGTATTGCATTGTAAAGTAGGCGAATTTTAGCCCTTTGGGTTTTGCTTTGTTCGCCTTTCAAATCAGAATTTCTGATTTGAGCAGTGAATTTCTGATTTGATGATGTGGGCTAGGACAGTTTCGCAATGGTATTGGTGGTGCTGTAGCCTTCTTTAAGCGGCAGTAGTACAATTTCGCCGCCATATGATTCTACCAGCTCAGCCCCCACGACGGTTTCTTTGGTGTAATCTGCCCCTTTCATCAGCACATCAGGGCGCAGGCTTTCCAGCAGCCGCAACGGCGTGTCTTCACGAAAAATGACCACCAGATCGACAACATGTAGCGCGGCCAAAAGCATGGCACGGTCCATCTCGGCATTCACAGGGCGTGAGGGGCCTTTAAGTCGCTTAACTGAATCGTCGCTGTTTAGCCCTACCACTAAACGGTCACATTCGGCGCGTGCGTCCTGCAACAACTGCACGTGGCCGGCATGCATGATATCAAAACAGCCATTGGTGAAACCCACTTTCAGCCCTTGGCGCTGCCAGTTGGCAACGGCGTCAGCGGCCAGATTCTGGGGGAGTACCTTGCTTTGGCCGGCCATAGTGTCGTGGGTGTAAAGCGCGGTTTTGAGGTCAGTACGATATACAACAGCCGTTCCCAGCTTGCCCACCACAATGCCTGCGGCGACATTGGCGCTGAGCGCGGCATCTGCCAAATCGAGCCCGCTGGCATGCGCTACGGCCAGTGTGGCAATGGCGGTATCACCTGCGCCAGAGACATCAAACACCTCTTTCGCGCGCGCAGGGATATGCAGGTTTTTGCCATCCTTGTAAACGAGTGTCATGCCGTCCTTGCCCCGTGTTACCAGCACATGCTCTAAGGCATGTTCCTTCAGCAAAGCGTGGGCTGCTTCAACAATCTCAACATCATTATCAAAATGGTCTCGCCCACTGGCATTGGCCAGCTCACTTAGATTGGGGCTTACCAGATAGGCGCCCGCATATAGCCCAAAATCGCGGCTTTTAGGGTCTACAATAACTTTTTTGTTGTGCTCTTTCGCGGTGTCAATGATGCGGCGAATAAGATGCGGGCTGAGTGTGCCCTTCCCGTAATCGGAAAGAATGATGATATCGAAATTCGCAATCACATCCTTGGCGATATCCATCAGCTGGGATTCGCTGGCCTCACTAATAGCTGCGCGGGTTTCTTTGTCAGAGCGCAATAATTGCTGATTGCCGGCAATATAGCGGGTTTTCTTGGTGCTAATACGGTCTTTCTCGGACAATACATATGGCTCTACATTTTCTTCTTCGCCAATCAGGCCGAGTAATTGCTTGCCAACGGCGTCATCGCCTACGACGGAGAGAAAGCAGGCTTCTGCTCCAAGCGATACGATATTACGTACCACATTGCCGGCACCGCCCAGCATCAAATCTTCCGACTCCATCGAAAAGACAGGGATGGGGGCTTCTGGCGAAATACGCTCCACGCTGCCATAGATGAAACGATCGAGCATAATATCGCCGATACACAACACGCGCGCCTTGGAAAAATCATCTACCCGTCCGGCGAGTTCCGCCACCTGAGACGAAGGGGAAGCAGGGCTAATCTGTTCTATCTCAGCCACGTGCGCTTATACCTGCCTGCTTACGCTGATTCAGACGTAGCAGACGTATCGTCGCTGGTTTCTGGCTGCTTAGGTGCAAATTTTTCCACCTGCTCATCCAGCGCCGTTTGCGTGCAAAGGCCCAGCAACACCGGATCTTTTGGCTTAATGTTGCTGATGTTCCAGTGCGTGCGGTCACGGATGGCTTCGATGGTTTTCTTGGTTGTACCGATCAGGCGAACAATCTTGGACTCTGGCAGGTAAGGGTGGTTTTTCAACAGCCATGCGATTGCTTCTGGCTTGTCCTGACGACGAGCGATAGGCGTATAGCGTGCGCCTTTGCCTTTTTGCTTGGTGTGCTCGCGCGCTTTAGGCGACAATTTCATGCGATAGTCGCTATCAGCTTCAGCCTTTTCAATTTCTTCGCGCAGCACTTGCTGTGCAACCACAGGGTCTTGCCCAACAATACCTACAGCCACTTCACCATCGGCAATACCTTGCACTTCAAGCGAGTGCATGCCGCAGAAATCCCCAATTTGCTCAAAGGTGAGCGCTGTGTTCTCAACCAGCCATACAGCGGTTGCTTTTGGCATAAGCGGAAGTGCCATGGTAAATTCCTTATCGTTTAGATTAACTTGCCACAAATAATAAAGCACCGCAAATGCGGTGCGTGCTATTTCAGTCTATTTGTAATAGAATTTTCCCGCAATGCAAGCCTTCTTCCATGTGTGCATGCGCTTTTGCTGCCTCATGCAGCGGGAAAACAGAGTCTATCACAGGCGCTATCTGCCCCTTAGCCAGTAATGGCCAGATATAGGCCTGTAATGCATTAATATAATTCGCTTTTTCTTCATTGCTGCGCGAACGAAGCGTGACACCAATCCAGCTGAGATGTTTAAGTAGCAACGCGCCTGCGTTTACTTCGCATGTGGCGCCCTGCAAAAATGCGATGCTGATTAGGCGACCGCCACGGCGCATGGCCTTGAAATTAC
>MDTE01136200.1_pt1 | contig 29725 bp, 29 predicted proteins | sample 811231 | NCBI WGS metagenome assembly MDTE01 (sample SAMN05326651, study PRJNA326480) | marine metagenome | isolation source: seawater | place: Indian Ocean: Red Sea | collected 2010 | reverse complement strand
GATCACGACGAGGCTTGGCGATAGTCGCTCGACTGCCAGGCGCGGGTGCGGTCCTCGCCGACCAGGTTGTTGATGGTCTTCTGCCCTTCCTCGGCGACGTTCCGCACTTTGTCGCCAGCGTCGCGGGCTCGCTGCAGCTCGCCGGCGATGGCATCCAGCGTCGGTTCGATCTCCTGCCGGACCTTGCGCCCCTGGTCGGTCAGATACAGGTATCCAACCACCCCACCCAGCGCCGCGCCCAGCAGCGACGACAACATCACGCGAGACCGTTCATCCATAGCTCACACAGCATACCGGATTGGGGCGGCGACGCGGAAGCGTCGGCCGGGGCGGAGGAGAACGCGGCGCTATAATGCCGGGCATGCCCAAGCCAGTCCCCATCGCGTCGGCATCCACCACCACTCCGGCGACCGGCAAACAGCCCCATCCGGATGCCGTGCACTGCGAGCGCTGCGGCGCCGAGATGTTTCGGATGCATGCCGTGTGGCGGTGCCCCCAGTGCCGGTACAAGACGGATTGCTGTGGGTGGTAGGAAGAGCACGGCAGGCTTCGGGCGCTCGACGCTGAACGACCGACTTCGTCGGTGTCCTTCTGTCTTCTGTCTGCTGTCTCCTGGCTCCCGGGCGTAGACCGCAATGCGTGTACTTCCCACGGCCGTCGATACCGGTAGTGACGAGTTCCGGGCGAACCGGGCGGCGATGCGCGCGCTCGAGGCCGAGCTGGCCGAGCGGCGGGCGCGGGTACGTGCAGGGGGTGGCGAACGGGCGACGGCGCGACACCGCGACCAGGGCAAGCTCCCGGTCCGGGAACGTCTGACCCACCTGCTCGATCCGGACACGCCGTTTCTCGAACTGTCACCGCTCGCCGCTGGCGGCCTGTATGACGACGCGGCTCCCGGCGCTGGCCTCGTGACCGGCATCGGCCGGGTCGCGGGGCGCACCGTGATGGTGGTGGCGAACGATGCCACGGTGAAGGGCGGCACCTACTACCCCGTCACGGTCAAGAAGCACCTGCGGGCGCAACGGATCGCCCTCGAAAACCGTCTTCCCTGCCTTTATCTCGTCGACTCGGGCGGAGCGTATCTGCCTCGACAAGCCGACGTCTTCCCGGATCGGGAACACTTCGGACGGATCTTCTTCAACCAGGCACGGCTGTCAGCGAAAGGCATCGCGCAGATCGCGGTCGTGATGGGGTCGTGCACGGCCGGCGGCGCCTACGTGCCGGCCATGTCGGACGAGACAATCATCGTCCAGGGCACCGGCACCATCTTCCTGGGCGGACCGCCGCTGGTGAAGGCCGCTACCGGCGAAGAGGTGTCGGCCGAGGAACTGGGCGGCGCCGCCGTCCACACTAGACTGTCTGGCGTGGCCGACTATCTCGCCACCGACGACCGGGATGCGCTCCGCCAGGCCCGGACGGTCGTCTCGACCCTCCACACGCCATCCACGCCGACGTTCGACGTCACCACACCGGAGGACCCGCGCTACGACCCGGATGAGCTCGGCGGCATCGTGGGGACGGACCTGCGTCGTCAGTTCGATGTCCGCGAGGTGCTGGCGCGCCTGGTGGATGGCTCTCGGTTCGACGAGTTCAAACAGCGTTACGGCCCGACACTGGTCACCGGCTTCGCGCGACTGCAGGGCCAGTTGATCGGGATCGTCGCCAACAACGGTGTGCTCTTCTCCGAATCAGCGCTGAAGGCGGCTCACTTCATCCAGCTGTGCGCGATGCGAAACGTCCCGCTCCTGTTCCTCCAGCACATCAGCGGCTTCATGGTGGGCAAGGACTACGAACGCGCCGGTATCGCCAAGGACGGCGCCAAGATGGTGCACGCGGTCGCCAATGCGGCGGTCCCGAAGTTCACGCTCGTGATCGGCGGCTCGTTCGGCGCCGGCAACTACGGAATGTGTGGACGCGCCTACGACCCTCGCCTCTTGTGGATGTGGCCCAATGCCCGGATCTCGGTCATGGGCGGCGCCCAGGCGGCCGACGTCCTGGTGACGGTGAAACGCGACCAGCACGCGCGGCGTGACCAGGAATGGAGCGACGCGGACGAGGCCGCGATCCGCCAACCGATCGAAGCGCGGTACGAACGTGAGGGATCGCCCTACTACTCGACGGCGCGCCTCTGGGACGACGGTATCCTCACGACGGGTGAAACCCGCACGGCCCTGGCGCTTGGCCTCGCGACGGCCGCCGGGGGCGGGCTCGAACAGTCGCGCTTCGGTGTCTTCAGAATGTAGGTGCGCCATGGCTCCAGGCACTCCGCTCATCGTGCAGCGCGAATCGGGCGTGGACTACGTCACCCTGCACCGACCGGCGGTGCGAAACACACTGGACGACTCCGTCATCGCGGCCCTCACCCAGTGGGCCGACGCCGCCGCCCAGGACAGCGACCTGCGGCTCGCCGTGCTCAGCGGCAGCGGGAAGACCTTCTGCTCGGGCGCCGACCTGGTGTGGATGGCGCACGCCGTCGACTACGACTACGAACAGAATCTTCACGAAGCGTGGGCTCTCTCACGACTGTTCGCGCGTCTCGACACCCTGCCGTTTCCACCCGTGGGACGCCTGCACGGGGCCGCCCTCGCGGCCGGCGTCGGTCTGGCCGCGGTCTGCGATGTCTCCATCGCAACCGAAGACACGGTGTTCGGGTTGACGGAGGTCAAGCTGGACGTGATCCCGGCGGTGATCTCCCCCTACGTCGTGGCCAAGATCGGCGCCTCCGCCGCCCGACACCTCTTCTTGACGGGAGAGCGCTTCTCGGCACGCCGCGCCTACCAGCTCGGCCTGGTCCATCAGGTGCCCCAGCCTGACGCCCTGGACACCACGGTCGAACGCGTGGTTGGTCAGCTCCGCGCCGCCGGACCGAAGGCGATCGCCGCCGCCAAGGCGCTGATCGCCGCGGTCAACGGGCGGCCGCCGGCCAAGGTGGCCGAGCTGACCGTCGAGACCATTGCGGACCTGTGGGTCACCGAAGAGGCGCAGGACGGGATGCGGGCCTTCCTCGACAAACGGACCCCGGGGTGGCTCGAGGGCGACGATTCGTGAGTCTGCGCCGGGTACTGGTGGCCAACCGGGGCGAGATCGCCCGGCGCGTCATCCACGCCTGCCACGAACGGGGACTCGAGGCGGTCGCCGTCTGCTCGACCGCCGACGCCGACAGCCCGCATACGCGGCTTGCCGACCGACGGGTGGTCATTGGCGGCCCGCACCCGCAGGAGAGCTACCTGCACATCGCTCGCCTGATCGACGCCGCGCGCGAGGCCGACGCCGACGCGGTACACCCGGGCTACGGTTTTCTCTCGGAAAGCCCGGAGTTCGCCGAGGCCGTGAGCGACGCGGGACTGGCCTGGGTCGGTCCTCCGGCGTCGGTCATCGCCAGCCTCGGCTCGAAAATCGAAGCGCGACGGCTCATGCAAGAGGCGGGGGTGCCGGTGGTGCCTGGCGAGACCCCGGACGACCAGAGCGACGCCGGGGTCATCGCGGCCGCTCGACGCGTCGGGGCGCCGCTGCTGGTGAAGGCCTCGGCAGGCGGAGGAGGCCGAGGGATGCGGATCGTGCACGATCTGGACACCGAGCTGTCCGACGCCGTGCAGCTGGCCCGCCGCGAGGCCACCGCCGCTTTTGGCGACGGCACACTCTACGTCGAACGCTTGTTCTCGCAGGCGCGGCATGTCGAAGTGCAAGTCCTGGCCGACGATCGCGACAGTGTCGTGCACCTGTACGAGCGCGACTGCTCGCTCCAGCGACGTCATCAAAAGATAATCGAAGAAAGTCCCGCCCCGGAACTGGCGGACGCCGTACGCCGCCGGCTGACCGATGCGGCCGTGGCCGCCGCCCGGGCGGCAGGCTACCGTAACGCCGGGACGGTCGAGTTTCTCGTCGACGCGTCGGAACCTGGCGACGATGCCCCCATCGCCTTCCTCGAGATGAATACCCGCCTGCAGGTGGAGCACCCGATCACCGAGGCGGTGACGGGACGCGACCTGGTGCACGCCCAGCTGGCCATCGCCGCGGGCGAGCCGCTGCCCTGGCGGCAGGAGGAGATTGCCGTGCGTGGGCACGCGGTGGAATGCCGGGTCTACGCCGAGGATCCGGAGGCGGGGTTCCGGCCCGACGCCGGTCCGCTCCTCCGCTACGAGGAGCCGACGGGACCGGGACTGCGTGTGGACGCGGGGGTCGAAGCCGGGAGCGAGATCTCATCGCACTACGATGGCCTGCTCGCCAAGGTCGTCAGCTGCGGAGAGGACCGGCAGACCGCCCTGGCGCGTGCCCGGGTCGCGCTAGCCCGCTTCGTCATCCTGGGCGTGGCTACCAACCTCGACTTCCTGCAGCGGACGCTGGAGCATACCGCGGTTCGACGCGGCCCGGTCGACACCAGCTTCGTCGAAGCGCATCTGGAGGAACTCACGACGCCGCCTGACGACTCCTCGGCCACGGCGCTGGCGGCGGCGCTGGCCGTCGACGACCGGCTCGGCAGTCACCGACGAGCCGATGCCGCCGAGGGAGCGCAGGACGATCTCTGGACCAGCCTGGGAGGCTGGCGGCTGACATGAGCGACCGTCCCCAGGTCAGCGTCGAGTCGGTCGACACCGGCGAGGACGGCGTCAGCGCCGTGGTACGAGTCACGGTGCGGGATACCCCCGTGCGGGTCGAGAAGCTGGGCGACGGCCGCTATCTGGTCGCGGTCGGCGGGCGACGCCTGAGGGTGACGCTGGCGCGCGGTGCGATGGCCGACTGGGGCCATGTTGCTGGAGCTACCCTACGATGGCCGCTCGCCGGCGAGCCCCAGACGGCCCTCGGGCAACACGACGACGCGCACGCCGCATCGACACCGGCCACGGTGACCGAAGTCCGCGTCGCCACGGGCGACCCGGTCGCCGTCGGAGACACCCTGGTGGTACTGGAAGCGATGAAGATGGAGATGCCGATCCGGGCGGGGCGGCCCGGTCGCGTGAGCGCGGTACACTGCGCGGTGGGTGACCAGGTGCAACCCGGATTGCCGCTGGTGGAGCTGGAAGCCCCCGACTGAGGTCGTGCGCTAGGTGGTCACCGGTTCCGCGCCCGCCTCGGCGTCGGTGTCGTCCTTGGCCACGCCCATGTCCTCTTCGACGGCGTCAACCACATCGGTATACGCCACCATGTCGATGGCGTCGTAGTCGGCGGGACAGCCGAAGTCACGCTTGCCGGGCGCCGTCGGGTTACCGACGGTGACACACAGACCGCAGCCGATGCACTTGTCGATGCGGACCGCACACACCCACCGATCGTTCTCGTCCTTCTCTTCGACGATGCAGTTCTCGACCGGGCACGCGGCCTGACAGATCGAGCAGGCAAAGGCGCCGAAGCAGCGATACGGATCGATGACGGCGACCTTGCGGGGCGCCTTCTTGCGTGGGTTGTTCTGGAGCTTCGTCCACATATCTGGTGAATTATATACCCCGGCCCGCCGCTTGTGAATAAACACTCAAGCCCTGGGCTTTGGGCCCCGGGCGCGCACAGCGCGCCCCGCGGGGCGGAGTGGGGCGATGGGGCCCCACGAGCCACGCGTGGGATTTGGGGCGAAGCCCCATGGAAAGCTAGATGCTATGGCCACGACCGGCAATGGGCCAGACCGCCTCGACCGTGTCGCCGCGCACGCCATACATCTGGTCGTAGAGGTTCACCACAGGGTCGCAGTGCGACACGATGACCTCCAGCTTATCGCCCACCCGGTAGATCCGGCTGGCGTTGTCCTCGTACCGGATGCTGCCGAACTCATCCGAACCGGAGGTGTAGCTCATGCCGGTCTCGCCCTTGACGATCGGCCAGGGGCGGTTGATGGTGTTCGCCTTGGCGCCGGCGTCGGTCGTGGCTCGCCCCTCGTACTGCGCGTTCAGCACCGTGGTCAGCACCGTGAGCGCCGGTTCGAAGTCGCTGTAGACCTCCTCGTCCTGCTCGCCCCCGATCCCGAGATACTGCGCGTCCATGAAGACGTAGCTGCCGACCTGGACATCGGTGAGTCCCGGCGTGCCATGGTCGATGTTGTAGGTGCCCGTGCCCCCACCGCTGAAGATGCCGGTGTCCAGGCCGGACCGGTCCATCTGGACCTTGGTCTCGGCCGCTGCCTCGAGCCGCTCGAGCGCACGGGTCTTCCGCGCCGCGAACCCGGTCACATGCTGCGCGCCCCCGTCGTAGCAGAGGATGCCGCGCAGCGTGAGGTCCGGCAGCGAGTCGACGAGCTGAGCCAGCTCCAGCGCCGGGTCCCCGGGCGTGATCCCGGTACGATGGCCACCCGGGTCGACGTCGACCACCACGTCCGCCGTGACCCCGGCCTCGGCCGCCGCCGCAGAGAGCTCACGCGCGTTCTGCGGAGTGTCGACCGCCTGGATAAACCCGGCGCACTGATTCCTGAGCGCCATGGCACGACGGATCTTCGGTGCCGTGACGTTGACGGTCGTCAGAAGAATCTGGTCGATGCCGTGCTCGAACATCACCTCGGCCTCGCTCACCTTGGCCGTGCAGATGCCGATCGACCCGGTCGCCAGCTGCATCCTGGCGATGGCCGGGGTCTTGTGGGTCTTCGCATGCGGGCGGCTCGCGATCCCGTTGCGCGTCATGGTGGCCTGCATCTGTTCGATGTTCCGCTCCAGCGCGTCGAGATCGACGACCAGGCAGGGCGTGTCCAGATCCCACTTCGAGATGCCGGCCCGCTGCTGCCCGGCGGCCATCGATCGCGCCACCTCGCCGGCGGAGTAACCGTGCACCGAACGCGGCACCCAGACCGACGCCGCGCCGGAGCCGGCTGCGTGCAGGAAGTGACGACGCGTCAAAGGGTCTGTCATGACATGTCTCCTAGGCTGAAGTGCTAATACTAACGCGCGGACGCTCTCCAGCCCACTGGCCCCGGCCGCTCCCCCATTGCGCGTCTAGAGACAAGACCACAACCGCCGGGCCGCGGTCCGTTCTAGACTTGTGTCATCACCATCGCCACCCCGCTCCGCCCGTCGACCGTCGCCGGCGTGACCCTGGGTCTACTCGCCCTGCTGACGGTGGGCACCGCCACGCTCGTGGCCCAGCAGGTCAACATCCGCACCCTGCAGCTCGCGCAGGAGGGCTTCGCCGCCCTCGATGCTGGCGACCTCGACACCGCCCGAACCGCCTTCGAGCGGGCCCTCCAGCAGGACCGGAACGAACCGATGCTCTTCCTGGGACTTGGTGTGGTGGCCTACCAGCAGCAGGAGAACAGCGAGGCGCGTCGCCACCTCGAACGGGCCCTTCGGCTCGATCCCACCCTGTCGCTGGCCCACGTGCTGCTGGCCCGGATGCGCTACGAGAACGGCGACCTGTTCGGGGCGATCAGGGAGCTGGAGGAACTCGCGGCCCAGCATCCGGACGACACCGAGATCGCCGAAGAACTGGAAAGCTGGCAACAGGAGCTGGCGCTGCAGAACCGGATGCAGCAGTCACTCAGCGACCACTTCACGGTGTCCTACGAGGGGCCACCCGAAGAGGCGCTAGCGGTGTGGGCCCTCGAGGTGCTCGACCGGGCCTACTGGCGACTCAGGCAGGAGCTGTCGGTCTATCCGATACGAGCGGTCCCGGTCGTGCTCTACACGCTCGAACAGTTTCGTGACTTGACCCGGGCGCCTGATTGGGCAGGTGGCGCCTTCGATGGCGCGGCCATCCGGATTCCGATGCGGGACGCGCTCGACCACCCGGAGGAGTTCGAGCGGGTGCTCGCCCACGAGTTCGCCCATGTCCTGATTCACAAGATCGCGCCGCTGAACGTCCCGTAATGGCTCAACGAAGGTCTCGCGTCGGCGCTCGAAGGCGCCGACAACGGCCTGGCCCGCCAGCAGATCGAGGCGGCGGGCGGCACGCTGCCACTGGCGCAGCTGACCGTCCCGTTCGGGGTGCTGTCGGAATCGGACGCCGCGCTGGCCTACGCGACGAGCGAGGTGGCAGTGCGGCGCCTTCTCGGCGAGGTGGGCGGCATCGCGATGGCGAATCTTCTACGGGATCTGGGTCAAGGCGTGCCGCTGGACCAGGCGTTCGAGCACCGGATCTACCGGTCGCTCGAGACCCTCCTCGGAGGCGGCTTCTGAGGCGACCGGCGCGGCCTAGCGAAAGAACTCGCTCATCGGGCGGCCGACGTAGCCAGTCATCTCCAGGTATCCGAGGCCGCTGACCGGGCGTCCCTCGACCTCACCCGAGATCTCCACCGCCCCTTCCCAGTAGGTGACGCCGGTCGACTCGTCGGTGTGCAGCTCCTGGGCATCCAGCACGGGATGCACGTCGAGCACCGCGCGGGGCTCACCGAGAGCCAGCCGCCACTCCACCGGATACGCCGCGCCGCTGGTCGGCGACGTCCAGCGACGCCCGGCGCCCAGCTCGATATCGCCCGGCTCGATGACGCGCGCCGTTCCATCCGGCGCCACCCAGGTGCCAGCCAGCCGCGCCGCGCGCCCGTCGTCTCGGCGGAGCTGGAAGAGCATCACGTCGGAGCCGTCATCGAGCTGCAGCGAGAACCAGTCCCACCCGACCTGATCGCGCTCGAGAAAACTGGTGCCGAACTCGTGGTCCATCCAGCTGGTACCGGTCACCGCGATCTCATCGTCCCCCACCCGCAACCGTCCGGTCGTGGGCATGCGGGTCAGCGAGTAGTAGTGGGACGCGTTCCCCGGTGTCTCGCCCTTTTGACTGAGACCCGCCTCGCCATGCAGCACCGGCGGCTTTCCCGGGTCGAGGGCCAGCTCGACCCCGAACTCTCGATCGAAAGCGACTAGTCGGTGACGCTCTCCGACCAGTTCGGCCCGCCAGTCACCGTTCCAGACGTCCAACGTGTCCGTGCGCGCGCCCGCCCAGCCGATGCCGCCCCGGTCGAGACGCTCGGCCACCCACTGCCGCCCGTTGTCCACGTCCGTAACGGCAAGGTGCGCCATGAAGAGATCGCGGACCGCCCAGGCGGATGGATTCTCCGGTGCCGGGTCCACGCCGATCCGGAAGAACGTCACCTGGTAGCCGTAGCGCCTTCCATCGGCGCTCGCGAGATTGCCGGTGTAGTACCAACATTCGATGCGGTAGTCGGGGTGGCTCCCATGGTCGCGGGGAAACGCCATGGTGTAGCCACGGGCGGCCTGGCGCCAGCCGTCGGTGGTACGCGCGCTCCCCTCCTGGGCAACCAGACCTGCGATGAACGTGGAGCCAAGACCGACGAGCACCGTCACGACGATGCTGGCGAGGCGTTGCCCGTTCATCGCTCGCTGCCTCCTCCCGATGTGCGCATGGCGACCGCCGCCGGGTAGAGTCCAGCCAGGCCGGTCGCGGCGGCCACCAGCAGCGTCGACTGCGCCAGGAACCCGACCGGCAAATGAAACTGGATGGTCCAACCGAAGCTCTGCACGTTGATCACATAGATGAGGATCAACGACAACACCAGCCCCACCACCAGGCCCAAGCCCTGACTCAAGGCGCCGAGCAGGGTCGCCTCGATGACCACTATGCGTCGAATCTGACGCCGACCAGCCCCGACCAGACGCAGCATCGCCAGTTCGTGCCGGCGCTCCAGCACAAGAGTGAGCAGCGTCGCCGCCACGCCCATGATGGCCACAAAGATCGCGATCGCCTCGAGCGCGTAGGTGATCGCGAAGGTGGCATCGAAGATCCGGAGTACCTCCTGACGGAGCGTCGAGTTCGTCTGGATGAACAACCTCGTCTCTGTCCCCGCCGCGGCGAGCAACTCGTCGCGAACCACCTCGGGGTCGGCATCCGGCTCCAGATAGAGCGTCATGCCGGTCGGACGCAGCGCCCCGTAGTGGCGGGCGAAGGTCCTCCGATCCATGACCACCAGCCCCCGGTCACTCGAATAGTCGTAGTACACGGCCGCGACCTCGAAGGCACGGCTTCCATCGGGGGTGTCGAGCGAGATCAGTTCACCCGCCGACACCGCGTGCTTGTTGGCGAAGACTTCCGACACAACTACCGCATCGGCATCGATCGCCGCCCGCATCACCGTGGACGCATCAGCGGGCGCCTTGAACAGCAGCCCCCCATGGTCCAGCAGCACCTCAAAGTCACCGGCGCCCAGAATGATGAGATCGTCGTTCGGACCGTAGCTGAGGTCGACGTTGCGAAATGGATCGACCGCGCGCACCTGCGGATGAGACGCCAGCTGCGCTTCGGTCTCGGCCGAGATGGTCAGCGGCGCGCCGACCGGCGCCCGGTCGCCCACGGCCACGAACAGGTCGGCTTGCAGCGTCTGGCCGACCCAGTAGGCCACCGTCTCGCGGAAACTGCCGATCATGATGGCGATCGCCGCCAGCATCGCCAGGCTGACGACCAGCGCCGCCACGGAGACCGCCAGCCGCGACACCGCCGCGGAGAGGTTGGCATGGGCCAGCAACCCTTCGACGCCGAGCCAGCGCGCTAGTGGCGCCCGCCCCACCCGCCGGAGCCAGGCCAGTAGCGCTGGCACCAGCAGGGCGGCGCCGAGCACCACGGCCAGCGCCGCGGCCAGGCCAAAGAGCGGTAACCCGTCGACCGCCGGCCGGGTGGAACACCAGGCGGCGACCACGAACGCCGCCACCGCCGCGACCTGCGGACGGCGCCCGGACCAGCCCGCCCGAGCGGCCGGGTCGGCTTGTCGGACGGCGTCAATCGGCGGCACCGCCGCCGCCTCGGCGGCCGGCTGAGCCGCCGCCAACAGGGCCAGCGGAACGGTGATGCCAAGCGCGAGCAACAGGTCGGTCAGGCCGAGCGACGGCACGGTCGCGGCCGACGTGACATACAGGGTGTTCACCGTCGTCGACGTCAGACGCACCGCTCCCTGAGCCAGGAGCCACCCGACCGGCGCGCCCAGTCCGGCCCCGACCAGCGCCAGGACCACCGCCTCGCCCAGGAACAGCCGCAGGACCCGGCCTCGGGTCGCTCCCAGCGCTCTGAGGGTGCCGATCTCGCGACGTCTCGCGATCACCGAGACGGCCACGGTGTTGTAGACCAGAAACACCCCGACGATGAGTGCGATGTAGGAAAGCGCGTTGAGGTTGAAGTGGAAGGCGGCCAGCATCTTCTCGACCTGTCGGCCACGTTGCGCCGGGCGTTGCACCCGGATCCCGTCCGGCAGGCGCGCCTCGATCTCGGTCTCGACCTGGTCGATCGCCTCCGGCTCGAACAGCTGCAGCTCGACCCGATCCACCCAGCCGAGCCGCGCGAACAGCCACTGCGCGGACGCGATGTCGACCAGCGCGAGCTGACCATCCACGACCCGGGCCGGCCCCTCGTCTCTCAGCAGTCCACGGACCGACATCTCGTGGACCACGTCGCCCACGACGAGCTCGGCCGCCCCGCCGAGGGCCAGTCCATGCCGACTGGCAAACCGCTCGGTCAGAATCAGCGACCCGGGGTCGACGAGTAGTTCGAGAAAGTCCTGGGGACGGACTTCCCCGAGCGCGTCTTCGGCGACCTCTAGCAGGCGGTACTCGCGGAACGGCTGGTCCCGCAGGATGTCGACGCCGAGCACCCGAACCGGCCACTCGGTGCCGTCTGGCGCGCGCACCAGCGCGGTCCGGTCGATCAGGGGGCTGACGCGACCGTAGTCGCGCAGCCACCCCAACTCGGCCAGCGTCGGCTCGGCCACGCCAACCCCGGCGCCCACGAGCTCGAGCGACGTGCGGCCCGCGACCAACTCGAGTGCGCGCTCGAATCCACGAACTGAGCCGGTGTTGGCAAGCCGGATCGCCAGCACCACCGCCACCCCGAGCGTCAGACCGGCGATCGTGACCGCCGTCCGCACCGGATCCCGCCAGAGCGCCCGGCCGATGAAACGTCGGAACAGTGTCATGGCGCGACCGGCCGGGCTGCGACGGCGTCGGCCTCATCGACCTCGAGACCGTCGCGCATCCGCACGACCCGGTCGGCCGCCGCCGCGATCGCCTGGTCATGGGTGGCCAGCAGCATCGCCACGCCGGTCTGCCTGGTCAGCTCGGTGAGAAGCTCGAGCACCAGACGGCCGTTTTCGCTATCCAGGTTGCCGGTCGGCTCGTCGGCAATAACTAGGGCCGGCTCGTGCACCAGCGCGCGCGCCACCGCGGCCCGCTGTAGCTCGCCCCCCGACACCGCAGCCGGGTGATGGTCGCGCCGATGGCCGATCCCGACCCGCTCGGCGCCGGCCCGCGCCCGGCGCTCCGACTCGCCCGTCTCGACGCCGGCCAGGAGCAGCGGCAGCGCGATGTTCTCCTGCAGGGTGAGGGTGGGTAGCAGATTGAAGAACTGGAACACGAATCCGACCCGCTCGCGCCGCAGCTGGGTCAGCGCCTCGTCGTCGAGGTCGGCAAGCGCCACACCCGCCACCTGGACCCGGCCCGATGTCGGACGGTCCATCGCGCCGCAGAGATGGAGCAGGGTCGACTTCCCGCAGCCCGATGGGCCGACCACCGCCACCAGCTCGCCGGGTGAGAGGGTCAGGCTGACTCCAGCGAGCGCGTGGACGCCGCCCGCGCCATCGCCGTAGGTCTTGCGGAGATCAACCGCCTCGAGCGCGTGCATCACAGAACGATACACCGAGCGCAGGCCGCCGACAGCTTCGCCGGCGCGGCGCCGATGCGTGGACGGGGAAAGACCGATGGGAAGTCAGCGGGTGGGGCGAACGGTGCGAATCGGACCGGAACCGCCGGCTCGCCGTTTCGCTTCTGCGAGACGGCGGAGCTTGGCGATCACCGCCTTGATCTGGTCGACGTCGCGCCGGACCGAACGGATCTCGGCGGCCAGCTCCTTCATGACGGCGACGAGCGCCTCGGTGCGGACCAGTTCCTTGTGCTGTTCGGCCAGCTGCGCCTTGCGCCGCTCGAGACCGACCATCTCGTCGTCGAGCTCCGGCGCGAGGTACTCGGCTTCGTCCCAGCGGATTCCCGGCACGGCAGTACGCAGCGGCGCCAACGTGGACGGATGGCTCATGACGAGTCGCCCGGAGGGCCCCTCATCATCACTGGCCCCGATTGGCGTATGGCGACCGGCAGGGGCAAGCTGCCCTTCCAGATCGTCCAGCCAATCGTCGACCTCGCGGTCGAACTCGTCCGTCACGGGAAGATACTCAGGCGAAGCGGAAACGTGGGCCGCGTCGAGGAAGACCTCGTTCGACTCGGCAAGCTGCGTCGCATCGTTCATCACATCGGCGCCAGTTGGCCGTCTCGGGAGGGCACCCGATCACACCTTCGCCCTGAAATATCCCGTTGACGTCATTTATGTCGTTATATATATCATATTGTCATATAAACTATACAAAATACTCACTAGACACTATAAGCTCTTCTAAAAACACTTTATGTCCATCGAACAATAGGTCTCGGGCGGGGCCGGCCCAAATCTAGCGCGCAGACCGCTCGGAGACGTAGCCACGTCTGGTCCGCACCTGGTATTCACCACCGGCCACCCGCACCCGAATGGACCGGTAGGACCCGTCACGGGGACGGGTCGGCACGTAGCCCAGCGTGTACTGGTGGTTCAGCTCGTAGGCAATCCGCTCGGTCGCCGGGCCCAGCTCGGGACTATCGTGAACCACCTCGGTGTAGCCGCCGCTCTCGTCGGTGATCTCGCTCAGCGCCCGCGAGTTGACGCGATCATTGATCGGTCGGGTCCTGGGGGCGTCGATCGCGATGGCGTAGACGAAGGCGTCACTCCGCCGTAGCTCGCGCTGGACATCCCGGAGCTCGGCCCGGCTCCCTGTGTCCGAACCGTCGGAGATCAGGACGACGGCCGCGCGCTGGTTGGTCCGCTCGTCAAAAAGCGGCAACGCCTCCATCATCGCGTCGTAGATGCTCGTGCCGCCGTACGGCCGCACCGCGTCGAGGCGGTTCCGCAACCTTCGCGGCCCCACGGTCCACTCCACCTCGACCAGTGGTTTGTGATTGAAGACGATGACGAAGACCTCGTCATCGGGCTGCAAACGATCAGCCAGGAACTGGTCCAGGGCAAGCCGCGCATCGTCGATCCGCTGACCGAACATGCTCTGGCTCACGTCGAGCACCACGCCGAGACTCAGCGGCACCCGTTCGCGGGTGAAGTGCGCGAGCTCCTGGGCCTCGCCATCTTCGAAGATCTCGAAGTCTCCGGCCTCGAGGTCGCCGACCAGCCGGCCCTCCCGGTCAAAGACCGTGGCCGACATCTGGACGAGCTCGACCCCACCGCGGAAGACGGCGGTCGGGTCAGGCGCTTGCGGCGGGCTGGTCTGAGCGTCAGCGAGGAGCGTGAGGACCAGCGGTAAGACCGCCACGGCGCCGAGTGTTCGGACGCGAGCCCTCATGGACATGATGCGTTGCACCGCCCATTGTACGCGAGTGACTCAGCGAAGCTGCCAGCCGAGGTACATCCCGACGGCCTGAATATCAGGGTTGCGCGAGTGCCCTCGCAGGCTGTTGTTCGAGACGTGGAGCCAGCGGAGCCCGCCCACCAACTCGATCCTGGCGTTCAGCGCTCGGGCCATGCCCACCCCGGTCTGTGACACGAAGTTGAAACGGGTGCCATGGCCGGGGACCTCGTTCGACGCGTAGGAGATCCCTCCGCCCCCCTCGATGAAGACGGTGGTGTTCGGCGTGCGGTAGGCGCGCCAGCGCAGCACCATGGCCCCGGCTGGCAGGAACGCGTCGACCTCGGGCGACTGGTTGACGTGCAGCAGGTGAGCCTCGAAGCCCAACATCCAGGAACGACTGAGGTCACGTGAGACGCCGACCGAGGCACCCATCAGATGCTCGCGCGAGGCGTTCATGTCCCAGGCTTCGCGGAAGAAACCGCCAGCCAGCTGGAGTCTCCAGCGGTCAGGGTCGGGCGACGCCGGGTGCGCGATATCGGTTGTGGTGTGTGTGTCCGTTTGGGCCAGCCCCGGCATGGGGATGGCCAGCCACAGGGCCAGAAGCCATGCTTGTCGTCTGCTCATCGCCGCCGTCTATCCCTCCACCTCCGCCGCCTGCCGCTTCCCTGGCAACGGCAACCCTTCCACATCGTCGTCGCCATCGATGACCTGCTCGGCCATTTCGATCTTCTTGTCGATATCCGCCTGTCCCAGCATGACGATCCGCTGCGCCTGGGGCGAACCGGCGCCGTGCATCGCTTCGACCATCGTCGTCACGCTCGTCATGTTCTCGATGTAGCGGCCCAGCTTCACCCGATCACGGGTTTCATACTCAGGGTTGGCCTGGTGATACTTCTCGACGAACCGGGCGATCTCCGGATTATCGAACGACTGCTCGCCCGGCATGGTGGCGAGGAACCCACCCGCCAGGTCGTGACTGAGTCGGCCGATCTGGTAGACGTTCCGCGTGATGTTCTGCTTGACCGTGTTGGCCATCATCGGGTCAACCATGTAGGCGCCGCAGGGAAGCTCGTAGCCCATGGCGCTGGCTCCGATGGCCGACGCGTAGGTGGTTTCGTTCATGTGGATCATCTCGATCAACTTGTCACGCACCACCGAATTCCGCTCGGTTCCCAGTACCTTGGTCATCTTGGCGGTCGCGCCGATCAAGACGTCGGCGTTCCCTCCCTTGCAGCCACCGTAGTTGGCCCGGTGCCACGTCGCGAAGTAGTTCACCATCGTGCCGGCGTACTTAGCCTCGCCGTTCATGAAGACCCGCTCGTTCGGCACGAACACGTCGTCGAACACCACCATGGCCTCGCCGCCCACCACCCCGAAGCGGGGATTGCCGATGTCGCAGCCGCCCTCCAGCTTCCGGTTGTCGTTCGACTGCCGGCCGAAGATGAAGAGCACGCCGTCGGCGTTGGCCGGCACCGCGCAGGAGACGGCATAGTCCGCTTCCTCCTCAGACAACCCGGTGCCCGGCATCACCAGAATCTCGTGGGAGTTGATGCCGCCGGTGTTGTGCAGCTTCGCCCCCCGGATGACCACGCCGTCCTCACGACGTTCGACCACCCGGACGAACTGATCCGGATCCTCCTGCTGGCTGGGCCGCTTGGCGCGATGCCCCTTCGGATCGGTCATCGCGCCGGCCAGCATCAGATCGGCGCGCTGCACGCCGGTCAGATAGTCTCGAAAGCGCTCGTGATAGGTGGTGCCCTCACCCTGATCGATCTCGTAGGTGATGGCGTAGAGCGCGTTCAGGGCATCGAGCCCGACGCAGCGCTGGAAACAGGTGCCGGTGGTCTGGCCGAGCAGCCGAAGCATCTGAATCTTCTTCACCAGATCGTCGGCGCTATGGAAGATGTGGGTATAGCGATGGATGCGCTCGCCGGTCAGGTGACTCTCGGCGGTCATCACGTCGCGGTGCTCCGGGTCGTGGGCCAGCTCATACGTCTTCGCCACGGTGTTGATATGTGGCGCGATGGACTGATGATCGGCGACGCTGTCGACCCGCTCTCCGTTCACGTAGGCGCGGATGTTCAACTCTCGCAGGCTGTCGACATATTCCGCAGGTGTCTTCAATGCCATTCTTTAGCTCCCCCAAGACTCTGACACGCCGGCCGCGGCCGTGCAACGGGTCCCACGCCGAGGTCTCTAGGGCCCGGGCGCGCAGCCCCGAAACGTCTCGGCGCTTCCCTCGGCGGTGAAGGCGAACGGACGGTCTCCGACCTGACCGGACACCTCGAAGGTCGCCCCGAGCTGATAGAAATCGAGGCCCGAGTCGAACCCTTGTCGGTCCAACCTGGCCCTGGCCGCCTCGTCCACCTCGATCTCCATCCTGACCCTGAAGCCGAAGGTCCCGGTTTCGACCACGATGTGGCGAGGCTCGCCTGTATCGGGGTCATCCTCTTCCGTGATCTCCAGCCGCGTTGCATAGGCCAGCGGCCCCGTCGCGTCGCTGACCAGAAGGAACCCTGGCATCCGGTCCGGGTCAGCCGCCTCTCGGGGCGGTAACACCCGTCCGTAGACGAAGGAGAGGCCATCGCCGCGGACCTGGCCCCAGCGCCACGACACGCCGGTCCAGTGCCCCCGGTTGTGGTCGTAATAACCGATGCCCCCGTCGAGCGTCAACGTCCGCGCGCCGGTCTGTATCCACCCCGATAGCGCCCCCGACATCACCGACACGGTGTAGCCGGTCGTCCACCCCCGCGCACCGCTGATGCTGAACGGTGGCAAAGAACGCCCCAGTGAACCGGCCAGCGCGATCTCGGCGTGCACACGTTCCGCCGCCTGGTCGATCTCGCCCAGCACAACATCGGCAGCCGGGAGGTCTAGTGCGAGCCGGTAGCTGCGTCCTCGAGACGGACGTGGCTCGAGCCGATGGTCAGGTTGGGCGCCGTCCGCAACACCGCCTCGGCGTCGACCGCAACGTTGTCCGAGAACGCTCGCGTGCCTTCGTCGGTCGACAACTGGAGCCGGCCCCCGGCGGCGCGCAACCCCGGCTCGGTGGGCGAACCGACAAGGAAGGTCAGGTAGAAGTCAGCCTCGCCCGCACGCCCGTTGAAATAGAGCCACTCGGACCAGCCGTCGTTCCACTCCGGCGCATCCGGCAGCGGATGGAACCGGTCCATCGCCCCCAGCAGCGTATCGAGATCGGGCGCCAGCCAGGCGCGGTCCTCGGCCGTGTCGACCCACCCGTCCAGGTACGCCACCTCGGCCGCGTCCAACGCCCGCTCGCGACTCGGAATCACGCCCTTCGCGACCACACCGAACGGCTCCTCGCCATCCTCAGGCACGATGAACACGAGATCGCGGCACGGGCGTGGCTCAAACGTGAGCTCAGCCCGTCGTCGGATGCACCTGAATCGACCTGACCGTCGAGGTGGTCACGCGCCGCTTCTGGCAACGCAAGGTGACCTGCCGCCGCCTTACGACGATCTCCTCGCCGCCCTTGAGAAGCGCGGCAACCGGTTCCGGGAACCGCTCTCCCCCCTGCAGCAGCAGCTCGCCCCAAACAGGCGCGATCACCACCACCGTGTAGTCGGTCCGGCGGGTCTGGATCGTGAGACGGGTGTCGGGAGGACGCTCGACCAGCCGTACAGCCTCCTGAGGGCCGACCGGAACCGACGCTGAGGACACTGGTCCCTCCGGAATGTCCGGAGCGCGAACCGCGGGCTCGGCGAGAAAGTCGTCGTCGGTGGCGTGGGCGAGCAGCGAGACGACCTCGGCTCACAGCGCTTCGTCGTCGGTCACCGACGCCAGCCAGGCGTGACGCACGTCGGTCGGCTGCTCGAGTGCGTCGGCAAACAGGTTCTTGACCCGATGCCAGCGTTCGCTGGTGGCCACCAGACGGTCTCCCGCAAAAAGAAAAAGCCCGGACGCGGCTGCGTCCGGGCTTTTCGATACTGCTCCGAGCTGAGCTTAGTTCGGCTCGGTGGGATCACGACCGTCACTCGGCGCGCCGGTGCCGGACGACCCCATGAACAGCTTCCGACCATCTTCGAAGGTCAGGTCGCGGCCGTTGCCTTTGTTCGACCCGTCCTTGGCCTGGTAGCCATCGACGATGATCTTGGTGCCTGGCAACAGAGAGTTCTTGGTGAAACCCCGGCGGAGAAGGGTGTTGGGCGTGCCGCCCTCGACCATCCACACGGTCCCATCATCGATCTCCAGGTGCACCCAGGCGTGGGGATTGATCCACTCCATCTTCACCACGGTACCCTCGAGGTGGATGGGGCGGTTGGCATCGAACTCTGCCGAAAATGCATGATGCGCGACCACCGGTACAGTGGCCAACGCCATGACAACTCCGGCCACGACGACGGCTAGCTTCCTTCGCATTCGGCTCTGCCTCCTCGGTATGAGCAAAAATTCGAGATGATTATCTACGAAAACGCGGTTTCCGTCAACACCGGGTCATGACGCGTCTACGCCACGACCCGGTGCAGACTGTAATACATCCTATTGCGGCGGCTCGAGCGCGATCTCGCGATCGGAACCATAACCGCTGGCCCGGAAGACCGGCGTCAGATCCGGGTCCTTCCGTAGGTGGCCATACATCAGCTCCTCGGCGAACTCGACGCACTTGAACTCGAGCAGCTGCATGTTCTCATCGATGCGGCGATACATCGGCAACCGGATGGTCCACGGACGCGTGAAGATCTCGTCGTCGGTGATGGTCGCCTCATACATGAGGTGGTTCTCGCTGAGGGCCGTCCAGCGCTCCTCCACAGCCATGTTCACGCTGTGGTGGTTGCCCGACATGTCGAACCAGGTGTCGGGCACCTGGGCGGTCACGTCGATGACCAGGCTCTCACCCTCGAAGCGGCCGATGTTGTGACCCATCCAGGAGTCGACCGGAGCCTCGAAGTCGGGACGGTCCATGTAGACGATCCGGCTGGCGCTGGCGAACTCATAGGCGAACAGCACGTACTCGGGCGTCTGCACCAACTGGAACGGATAGGGCATGTAGTTCGCCCGCGGAATCCCCGGCATGTAGCACTTGGTCGCGGGGTCACGCTCCAGCCAGAAATTGAGGTTCTCCTGCTGCTGGGCGCGAGCTTCCGGACGATAGGGGATCTCGCCCCCCTCGACGATGCCGAGCCCGGCGGGAATCGCCCCGTGGGACGCCATCTCCACCACCGGACCAAAGCGCGCGGCATGCGGCTCGATGTCGTAGTGGTGGCTGCCAAGCGCCTGCCAGATCCCGTTCAGGTCCGGCTGGCCGTCGGCGGTGCGGGGGGCGCGATAGCCGTCCTGCCCCTCCACCGTCTGGGGCGCCAGCATGAAGCCGACGGCCAGCACGGCCGCCGTCGCGCCGGCAATCATCGTGGTCTTGAGCCGATTTCGCATTGTGCTATGTCTCCCTCACGCCACGCGCGTGTCTTAACTGGTCCGTCCGTCTCCACATCGACACGGTCCGGACCACGGACGTCACCCTAACCTATGACAGCAATCCGATCAGGCGGGCGCCGATGGTCACGCTTGTCCAGAGCGCGATCGACGTCACCCCCACCACTTTTGGCCACACCGGACCAAAGTGTCCTTCTTCCTTCGAGGCAATATAGCGTCGCACGCCAAAGGTGATGATCAACCCGAGGAAGACCATCTCCATCTTCCACCAGAAGAACGGGCTGTAGTACTGCTTCAGCGCCGTGGACGACATCTGGGGAATCCCGGTCAGCACCAGTACCACGAAGCTCCAGAACAGGAAGGGCTGCACCTTCCTGGTCAGCTCCGGAATGGGCACATCGGTCAACCCGCGCCCAAGTAACCTGAGGTCGACCACCAGCAGCGCCCCGACGAACACGGCGACCGTCGACAGATGCAGGACCTGGACGATCGGCGTCGGCCAGACAGATTCCAGAAAGTAGGCGCTGAAACTCAGCTCCTGCATCCACTGGAAGAACGGCTGCAACATCAGTCTAGGTCCCCAATCCCAGGTCGACCCACCACTGCGGGACCAACCCGCTGTAGGCGACCATACGACCGGTGGCGATGATTCCGAACCAGAAGGCGAGCGACACGTAGCCGGCTACACGAGCCTTCAGCGGTGCGATCGGATCGAGGTCCCACTTGTCGACGCTCTTCTCGATGTTCATGTGGAAATACGCGGCATTGAGCGCCACGACCACCAACATGCCCATCTTCAGCCAGAACCAGAAGTTGGGATAGTAGCGCATCGGCTGGGCGTACACCATCAGGATTCCGGTGAACGCGTTGATCCCCAGCCCGACGAACATCAGCGGAAAGAGACCCGACTGGACCTTGGTCACCCGGATGCCGCGTAAGGCGAGCCCGGCGAGCCGCATGTCCCAGAATCCGATGAGCCCGGCCACAAGCCCCATGCTGGCCACGTGGGCCGTCAAGCAATAGACGTAGCCGTTCAGCGATTCACGCAGCGACACGCTGCTCGGAAACGCTTCAACCCACTCGAACAGCTCACGGATCATCCGCTCAGTACTCTCCCTTGCTCAAACCGAACTGACCTCGACCGCACGGCTGGTGATCTCGATCACCGCACGCTGGCAGACACCGCCAGAAGGAACCCGAGTCCCTAGGCGAGGCGCACCGTTCAAAACGGTGACGCGGAGTCTACCTCGCCGGCCCGCACGGGTCAAGGAAAGGCCAGAACAGGACCGGGGTCACCGGCCCATGAGCCGGGTCGCATGCCGCCGCAACCGTCGCCAGCCTTGCCCGATCGACGTGACGCTCACCGCGATACCCCCAAGACTCAGCACGATAACGACGACGTCCCAGAGCGGCCGGCGGCCGTAGAGGAACGGAAAGTCGAGGCTGTGCAGACCGTGATAGAGCCACCGGTTGATACGGGTCAGGCGCTCCTCCTTGCGCACGATGGCCCCGCGATACGGGTCGAAGTACAACCAGGTCTCTTGCGGATCGTCATACCGCACCCGAAGCACCGGCAGGCGCCGCGCCCCGTCCCGGTCGTAGTAATAGCTGTCGTATCCGCGTAGCCAGCTCCGGTCCAGAATCCGCACGCCGGGCATGACCGCCTCCGGGAGCGCGGAGAAGGCGTCGGCCTCGAACCGTTCGAATGCGTACGGCTCCCGACCATCGAGCGCGACGAGCCGCTGCCGCGGTCCACGCTCGCCGAGCGGGGCCAGCGTGTTCGGAAGACCGGGCATCTCGCCCTCCGGCCCCGGGTCGAGCGCCAAGCCATAAGGCACTCCGAGAAATTGGAGCACGTCGATCTCGCGCGGGTGAAAACTCGGGACCAGCGCCTCGAGGCCAGCCTGCAGGTGAGATGGCGTCAGCACGCCGAGCCGCGGTAGCCCTCCGGCGACCGCGTTGGCCTGACTCGCCCGCGGTGCGGTGCCCGGGTGCCAGCTCCAGGGCTCCATCGACAGCGCGCCGCTGAACGCCCAGGTAAAGGTGACCAGACCGAACGCGAGCCCGGTGTAGTGATGCCAGCGCATCAGACCGGAGTACGGACTGGCGAACCGGCGCCCCCGCGTGCCCAGTGTCACCAGTCCGACGATCAGCCCGGACAGGCACAAGAGACACCCGAGGATCGACAGCCAGATGACCACGTCGTTCCAGAGGCCCGCGTTCGCGCGCAGCGGCGTGAAGTAGAGCCAGTGGAGCACCGCGCCGAGATAGGCCCAGCGGCGTCCCGCGCTGGTGGTCCGCATCACCGGTTCGGCGGTCGGCTCCGACACATACAGCACGGTGCCGGCGGCATCGTTCAGTGCGATCCGGTGCAGCGGGAAGAACACGCGGCTCTGCAACGTCCACTGGTCGGGCTCGACCATCCGCCGGTCGTAGCTCGCCGTGTCGGCGTGCTCTGGCGCGAACCGTCGCGCCACCTCCATGGCCTGCCCCCGGCTCAGGCCATCGAGTGGTGTTCCGTTGTCAGCGAAGATGGTGGCCCACTCACCAGACCCGGCCAGGCGGTAGACGGGACGCTCGCCCAGCATGCCCACCACGATGCGACGCGGTGTGAAGCCGACCGTGACCGCCGCCTCGCCGACTCCGACCGCGGCATCGCTGAGGTCGAGCGGTGGGAGCCGTCTCAGCCGATCCGCCGCGTCGAGCGCCGGCATCCCGGCATACATGAGAACGACGCCCGAGGCGAACCAGGAGATAAAGAGCAGGCTCCCGGCAATGCCGAGCCAGCGGTGACAGAAGATGAGCGCGCGGCGCCAGGGCGGGGACGGGCCGGCCATAGGCAATCGAGGGCCGCCGGCGCAGTGGCAGGCGCGTCAGGCGACCTCGGGCAGCGGGACGTCAGTCGCTCCCGATGGCGCGCCCCCGGTCCGCGTCATCAACCCAGTACACGCTGTGGCAGTTGTTGCAGGTTTGATAGACGGTCTCGCCAAGGTCGAACACCAACTGCGGGTCTTCTGCTTCGGCCGCCGCGAAGGCTTCCATCGCGGCGTCGGCCATCGCCTGGGACAGCTCGACCCACTGGTCCTCGTCTCGAGCGCGCCCGTCCATGATCAGAAGGTTGGCTGACTCGGCGAGCGCGACGGCTCCAAGCCGGACCTGCAGCCAGTCCTCTTCGGTCTCGGGCTCCCAATAGTCCTCGCCGTTCTCGTCGACGACGGTGCCAACGGCGTCCCACAGCAGATCCGCCGCTGGATCCAGCATGTTAGCCATCAACATCCGTACGCTTCTATCGGTTTGGAACGGCGGCCCTGCTGGCGCCTCCCCACCACCGCCGCATCCAGCGGCGATGACTGCGGTCAACACGACCCAGACCACTCTCGTTCGCATCCTGATGCTCTCCTTGCTCGTGCCCGGCCCGCCGACCAGTTCGGCGGAAGAATCACCCGGCTCCTCGCCGAGCGGTGCATTGCGCGATGAGACGAATGCTGATTATAGCCCCGGCGCGGCCGACCTGGCCGTCACCCGAAGAGTATGATCGGGACCACGGTCGCCGCACGCCCACGCGCCGCGGTTTCTTCCCGCAACCGGAGTAGAGAGGCACGATGACGACACGACGCCCCGCGGCTTTCGCGTTCGCGGCCCTGACCGGAGTGCTCACCATCTCGCTGCACGGCCAATCGGGCGAGATACCGCCGCTCGTCAGCCAGGCTCAGTACGACCGGTGGCAGACCGAGTTGTCGAACTGGGGACGCTGGGGCCCGGACGATGAGCTCGGCGCGGCGAACCTGATCACGTCCGCGAAGCGGGCCGAAGCCGCGGCTCTCGTGACCGAGGGCTTCACGGTGTCCCTCGCCTCGGACGCCGAGAAGGTCGCCACCATTGCCAACCCGTGCCCAATCGAGTGGTCCATGGTTCGGGCAAACCGCTCCGCGGCCAGCGACACGCTCGCCTACCCGTGTATCCACGGGCCAGGCACGACGCATCTCGATGCGTTCGCGCACATCTTCTTCGACGGCAAGATGTGGAACGGCTATGACGTGGACGGCCTCGTCACGATGGAGGATGGGGCCGCCAAGAACTCCATCATGGCGGTCAAGGACGGCCTGGTGACCCGGGCGGTGCTCTACGACATCGCCCGGCTGAAGGGTGTGCCGTATCTGGAGCCGGGCACGCGGATTACGGTGGCTGACCTTGAAGCCTGGGAGGCACGGACCGGCGTCCGGGTCGGTCCGGGCGACGCCTTTCTGGTGCGGTGGGGTCGATGGGCGCGGGAAGATGCGATCGGCCCGTTCGACACGGGCCAGGAGGCGGCCGGTCTGGACAACCACGTCATCCCCTGGCTGAAGGAGCGCGACGTGGCCATCGCGGGCTGGGAAACGCCCGGCTATGTGCCACAACCGGAAGGCGACATCTCGCGGCTGGCGCTGCACAACTTCGCCCTCACGATCCTCGGCATCCAGGTGCTGGACCGCGCCGACTTCCAGGCGCTGGCCGCCGCGGCCGCCGAGCGTGAGCGCTACGAGTTCATGATGACCATTGCGCCGCTGCCGATCCCGAACGGGACAGGGTCGCCAGTCAACCCGATCGCGATGTTCTGAGCGGGGATCCGGGCTCAGAACATCGCGATCCGCGTACATACAGAAGGCCGCGCCAAGGAGGCGCGGCCTTCGAATCCAGGCTACGGGCTTCAGGCTTCTGGCGCTCAGACATTGGCAGCTACGAAGCCACCTGCCAATGCCCGTAAGGCCGCTGGTTCGCGTCAGTCACCAGCGGCCGACGACGGCCAGACCACGCCCTGGTCGCCGGCGCGGATCGGGCCTTCGCCCTTGTAGACGAACTTCTGCAGGCGCTTGCCTTCGAACGTCTCGGTCACGTAGATGTTGCCGTGGGAGTCGGTGGCGATGCTGTGGGCACCGTAGAACTGCCCCGGCTGCCGCCCACCGTCGCCGAAGCTCGAGATGAGCTCCATCTCCTTGCGGTCGATGATGTAGACCTTCTCGTTCACGCCGTCGGCCACGTACATGTACTTCTGCTCGGCGTCACGTGAGAAGGCGACGTCCCAGACCGCCCCGGCCCCCAGGGTGTCCTTGGCCAGGAACAGCTCCTCGACGTAGGTCCCGTCCCGCTCGAACACCTGGATCCGGTTGCCCACGCGGTCACAGACGTAGACCAGCCCGTCTTTCGACAGGTCGGCGCAGTGGACGGGCGTGCGGAACTGCTGCGGCGGCTCCGCGTTCGGGTCGTAGCGTGGCAGCGGACTATCGTCCGGCGTGTTGCCATAGGCGCCCCAGTGGCGCTTGAAGGCGCCGCTCTCGGCATCGAGCACGGCGACCCGCTTGTTGAAGTAACCGTCGGCGATGTACGCCTCGTTTGCCTTCGGGTCGACGAAGATCTTGGCCACGCGGCCAAAGCTCTCCGTGTCGTTGCTGTCGGCCACCGCTGTCGGCTGCCCGGTAACGTCACTGACCGGACCGGTCATGCGAGCACCCGCCTGCCCTACCTGCCGCAGGAAGTTGCCGTAGCGGTCGAACTTCAGCAGGTGCGAGTCGGGACCGCCATTCCCACCGATCCACACGTTGTCCATGTGGTCGACGAAGATGCCGTGGTTCGACACGGGCCACTCGTAGCCCTCACCGGGACCGCCCCAGTAGCCAACCAGCAAGCCGTCCTGGTCGAACTCCATCACGGGCGGCGCCGGGAAGCAGCACTCTGCCGCGACAGGAGGATCCTGTGCGGCCGGCACCTCACCCGCGGCCAGCGCATCGCCCCGATGGACGATCCAGATGTGGTCGCGCGCATCCACCGAGACGCCGATCGTCGTCCCCAGTAGCCAGTGGTTGGGCAGCGGCTGCGGCCAGAGCGGGTCGACCTCGAAGATCGGACCGTGCACCATCGGGCCCTGTGCGGCCTGCATACGGTCCACGATGGCGTCGCCAAAACCAACGACCCCGACCAGGACCAGACAGAGCACCGCGGCTGCGGCATGACGCTTTCTTGATGTCTGCATTCGGTGAGTCTCCCCTCGACGAGCCAGATCCTCCGTCAAACCAGGCACGGATGCAACCTGACGTTACGCCGGCGGCTGCGCGGCGCACTCCGATGACGTGCGGTCGAAGGCGCAGGTCACCAGACTCAGATCCACCTCCACCCCGGCCGCGATCTGCTGGATGACCGCCAGCTCGGCATCCGATACGTGACCGTCGGCTCGGGCGATCACACACAGGTCGCGCAGCACCTGAGCACGACGAAGGGGCGGCACGCTTTTCTTGACTTGCGCGATCCGACCCGGGAGATCCGCCGTGATGACCTCGGGCTTGAGCTCGGGCGGCAGTGCCCCGGGGCCAAGGAGCTTCTCGAGCGCCTCGACCGCTTCCGGAGCCGCCGGACCGCCGGCGGCGACCGCCACCGCAACCCCGCCGGCAAAGAGCAGCCGACGCATGGTCTCGCCACACCGGTCTTGGCGGTGAGGTAGCTCGGGTCCATCAAGGTCATGAGTTCCTGGACCCGAGCCTCGAGCTCGTCGCGGGAGGTGCCACCGGGGGTGATCACCTCCGACTCGACACACAGTTCGGCCGCCTTCAGACGCAACGGACTGAACGGGTGGGTGGCGAACCAGTCGCCGCGACGCGCCTGCACGTCGACGTCGAGGGTCTCCGCCTCTCGCCTGAGATCGCCGACCTGCGCCAGGAACCCCTCGATCAGGATCTTGATGCGGTCTCCCTTCAGGCCCGATGCCAGCTTGAACAAACCTCGTGCCGCCGGCTCCAGACCACCCGCGCAGGCCAGACCAGCTCGGTCCGCCGAGATCTCCGCGTACCGCTGCCAGGCGAACAGCCGCAGCGCCAGCTGGGGCGGCAGCCGGGCCTTCCCACCGAGGAGCGCTCCGGTCGGAATGGCGTGGTGGTCGAAGAGAAAGTGACCGACCTCATGACCGGCCACGAAACGCAGCTCGTCCGGCTCGAACGCCTCGAGGAGCGACGACGAGACCATCATCAGCAGCCGACCCTTTTCGGGTTTCACGGCCGCGGCATTGAACCGGGGCTCGGGATACACGTAGATCTCGAGAGTGCCGTCGACACCAAGCGTCTGACGGCATCCATCGATGATCGCGTGGACGTCTGGCGCCATCGCCTCGGTAAGCCGCGTGGCGGTCGCCAGCAGATGCCGGCGCGCTCCCTCGCCCAGCCCTTTCTTGTTGAGGCGCTCGATGGCCGAGGTCACGGTGGCGTCGGCGAGCAGACGCTCGCGCAGGTCCCGGTCTCCTGCGGCCTGCAGGTCCATTCTCGGTGTCATGACGTGATCAATCGCGGAAATTCACGAACTGGAGTGGGAGATCGACCTTCTCTTCCTTGAGGAGCGCGATGACGTCTTGCAGCACGTCGCGCTTCTTCCCCGACACCCGAAGCCGGTCGCCCTGGATGGCCACCTGTACCTTGAGCTTGGTCTGCTTCACGACCTTGACCAGGCGCCGGGCCAGCTCGGTCTCGATGCCCTGGCGAACATGCACCAACTGCCAGGCATCGGCGACGTTCTCCTGGGGATCGTCACGCTTCAGGCAGAGCACATTGACTTTCCGCACGGCGAGCTTGGCGGTGAGGATGTCGTACATCTGTCCGAGCTGAAACTTGTCGGGCGCCCGCATCGTGATGGTCGAGTCCTCCAGCTCGAACTTGGCGTTCTTCCCTTTGAAATCGAACCTGGTGTCGATCTCGCGGGAGGCTTGGTTGACGGCATTGCCGACTTCCGGCAAGTCGACCTGAGAGACAACGTCGAATGATGGCATCGGACGTATAGCTTACGTCGAGGCGGGCGTCAGCATTCTCACGGAAGGGGAGCCAGGCGCTTCAGCTCTTCGACCCAGTTCTCGATCCGCACCAGCCGGGTCGGGGCTGCATCGTCGTCGGCCGGCGCGAGCCGCGCCCATCGTCGATGTCGGACACCCAGACTCGCGCCTGCTCCGAGGTCACCTGTTCAACCTCACCGGTCCCGTCCGCCGCTTGGGCAAACAGGTTGGCGGTGTCGCCGCCACGCGGCGACGTGTAGAGCAGCCTTCGCCCGTCGGGCCACCAGTCGGGCTCGCTGTCGCGGTAACCGCTGGAAGTCACCCGCGTCAACGTCGAGCGGGCCAGGTCCCACACCCACACATCCTCTTCCTCGTCTGACAACGACAAGGCCACCCGGGTCCCGTCCGGCGACAGCCGGACATGGTCGTAGGCGCGGGGCAGCACCCCGAGTGGCTCCTCATTGCCTTCCCGATCTACCCACACCAGCGTCCGGGCAGTCGGCACCATCGTGCCGGACACATACAGCAGCAATCCGTCGGGAGACAGTGCCAGCGGCTGCTGCCCACTGCCTCCCGGGCCGGACTGCAAGTCCTGCAGCACGACCACCTCGGTGCCGGTGGGCTCCAGCCGGTCGAGATCGAACGGCACCGCCCACAGCGCGCCCTGACGACCGAACAGCAGATGCCCGGTTGGCACATAGAAGGCGTTGAACGCATTGGTAAGTACCAGACGCCGCTCGCCGGTCTCGAGCGAGCCCACCTCGACGCGGGCCTCATCGATGTCTCCCGCGGCGTCATGCTCCGAGGTCACCAGAAAGTGGCTGCCGCCAGGCAGGATCCGCGGCCAAACGTAGTCAGCGTCCGGATCCAGGCCAGCCACGACCGCCGGCACACCGCCCGCTTCCGCAACCCGCATCACGACCCGACGAGCGCTCGCGCCGTCCTCCGGAATCGCCGCGAACAAGATGGTGCCGTCATCGAGCCAGCTCGCCCCGAGCGGCGGAAACGCCGGGGCGATGGTCAACGAGCCGCCACCACTCAACGACACTCGCCGCAACTGGCGCGCGCTCGTATCGAAGTAGCCCAGCCAGTCGGAATCGGGGGAAAAGAAGGGACAGTAGGCCGCAACCGACTCGGTGAGCGCCCGAGCGTCGAGCTGGTCGAGCCTGCGGAGATACAGCTCGGGCTCTCCTTCGGTAAAGCTTTCGCCATACGCGATGGTCGTGCCGTCGGGCGACACCGCTGGCATGGCGGCCATGCCGTTCACGCGAATCGGTTCGACACCCGTCAGATCAAGCTCGAACCGCTTGACCGCTCCGACTTCGGGAGCTGGAGTCGAGAGGAGGAGCACGGCGACACCCCCGAGACCGGCCGCGAGCAAGGCGGCCAGTACCGCCGGCACCGGCCGCTGCCACCACCGGAGAACGGTTGCGGCGGTGGGCGTCTCGGCCGGAGGCTCCGCCAGCCCATCGTCGAGCTGGAGCATCCCCTCGGCAATGTCACGCAGCCGTCGGTCCGGTTCTTTCTCAAGACAGCGCCGCAACAGCCGTCGCAAGGCCGGCGGCACATCGGTGGGCAGGGCATCGAGGTCCGGCTCACGCGCCAGCACCGACGCCAGCGTGTCGGAGACCGTCCGCCCCTCGAAGGGCCGCCGGCCGGCGAGCATCTCGAACCGCACGACGCCAAACGACCAGATGTCGGCCCGACGGTCGACCGGCTCGCCCCGTGCCTGTTCAGGCGCCATGTAGGCGGCGGTACCGAGGATGGTCCCGGCCTAGGCGGCCATCGCGGTCAAGGTCGGTGACTGCGGCGGGTCACCCCCCTCTCCTTCCACCGCCTTCGCCAGGCCAAAGTCGAGCACCTTCACGGTGCCGTCGGGGGTGACCTTGACGTTGGCGGGCTTGAGATCGCGATGGACGATGCCGGCCTGGTGGGCGGCGTCGAGGGCGTCGGCGATCTGCCTGGCGATTGCGAGACCGTCGTCAAGCCCCACGGGCTCCTGCCGGATCCGATCGCCAAGCGTCGGCCCCTCGATCAGCTCGAGGACCAGCGCCTGGGTGTCTCCCGACTTCTCGAACCCGTGGATACCGCCGATGTTCGGGTGAGAGAGCGAGGCCAAAACCTTGGCCTCGCGCTCAAACCGCGCCAACCGCTCCGGGTCGGACGTGAACGCCTCGGACAGCACCTTGAGCGCCACGTCGCGGTCGAGGGAGGTATCGCGAGCGCGATAGACCTCCGCCATGCCGCCTGCGCCGATCTGCTCGACG